>JAESGD010000036.1_pt1 | contig 241684 bp, 237 predicted proteins | sample 9269581 | NCBI WGS metagenome assembly JAESGD01 (sample SAMN14515903, study PRJNA621661) | algae metagenome | isolation source: Cyanomargarita calcarea GSE-NOS-MK-12-04C and co-occurring heterotrophs from... | place: USA: Grand Staircase Escalante National Monument, Utah | collected 2007-12-30
TGTCGTCACGAACCTAGCCTCCGATAAGCGCGGCCCGGAGCCCAAAATCGCCGACGAGCGGAGCGCCACGGGGCGTGCGACGGGTGGCTCAACCCCGCCGCGCCGCGACCTGGCTCAATGGTTGCGGATTTACACCAACGCGCCTCGCGGCGCTCCGCTGCCCCTCATCATCAACCGACGCTGGAAAGCGGGCGGGCGCGCGCGCGCGTCCTTCTCCCCTCGGGGGAGAAGGTGGCCCGGCGAAGCCGGGACGGATGAGGGAAGACCGGGTGAGCGGAATCGGACAAGGGGACGTCGCGGTGCGCTCTGGAACGATGACGATGCGTCGGCACGGCCCTCATCCGTCAGCGCTGCGCGCTGCCACCTTCTCCCCCGAGGGGAGAAGGTGAGAGGCGGCGGTGCCAACCCGCCCCCGAATCGGCTATCCAACCCCCATGCCCCAGCCCTTCCTCCCCCGGCTCGAAGCCGCCATCGCCCGCTACCGCGCCGAGGTCGCCTCCCCTCGCGAGCACCTCGCCTTGCTGCGCTGGCAGATCGCGCAGGGGCACGCGCTGGATTCTCGCGACACCTATCCGGGCCATCTCACCACCAGCGCGATCGTGCTCTCGCCCGACCACGCGCAAATCCTGCTGATCGACCATGTCGTGATCGGGCGCTGGCTCCAGCCCGGCGGCCATTGGGAGGAGGCTGAGACCTTCCACGCATCGGCCGCGCGCGAGGCGGTCGAGGAGACCGGCGTGCAGGGGCTCACGCTCCACCCCTGGCACAGGGGCGAAGACCTGCCCTTCGCCATCGACAGCCACGACGTGCCGGGCAAGCCGGCTAGAGCTGAGCCCGCCCATATCCATCACGACCTGCAATATCTCTTCCTCGCCGACCCTGCCCTGCCGCTGGTGGCGCAGATCGAGGAGGTCCATGCCGCCGCATGGAAGCCAATTGACGAACTGACCGGCATCGCGCCCGTCGCGGCGGCGCGGCTGGCCGGGCTCCGAACGTGGGATGTCGCAAACACGGCGTCTTGCGACGGCATCGCGCGTTGACAACCTTCGTGCCAGCCGGCCCTAGTTGGGGTCCGGCCGGCAGCGCTTCGCTCTCGTAAGGCCGCCAGCGAGGAGCCTCGACCGATGAAGACACGCGCCGCCGTCGCCTGGGAAGCGGGCAAGCCGCTGACCATCGAGACCATCGAGATCGGCGGGCCGAAAGCCGGCGAGGTGCTGGTCGAGGTGATGGCGACCGGCATCTGCCATACCGACGCCTACACGCTGTCGGGGCTTGATTCGGAAGGAAAATTCCCGGCGATCCTCGGCCATGAGGGCGCAGGCATCGTGCGCGAGATCGGCGCTGGCGTGACCTCGCTCAAGTTCGGAGACCATGTCATCCCGCTCTACACGCCCGAATGCCGCAGCTGCAAAAGCTGCCTCTCGCGGCGCACCAACCTGTGCACCGCGATCCGCTCGACGCAGGGCCTGGGCGTGATGCCGGACGGCACAAGCCGCTTCTCCTGCGACAGCGGCGAGATTTTTCACTACATGGGCTGCTCGACCTTCGCCAACTTCACCATCCTGCCCGAGATCGCGCTGGCGAAGGTCCGGCAGGACGCGCCGTTCGACAAGATCTGCTATATCGGCTGCGGCGTGACGACCGGCATCGGCGCGGTGATCTACACCGCGAAAGTCTGGCCCGGCGCGAATGTCGTGGTCTTCGGGCTCGGCGGCATCGGGCTGAACGTCATCCAGGGCGCGCGCATGGTCGGCGCCGACAAGATCATCGGCGTCGACATCAATCCGGCCAAGCAGGAGATGGCGCGCAAGTTCGGCATGACCGACTTCGTCAACCCGAAGGAGGTCGGCAACGACAAGGTCGTGCAGGCGATCGTCGACCTGACCGGCGGCGGCGCGGACTTCTCCTTCGATGCGACCGGCAACACCAACGTCATGCGCCAGGCGCTGGAGTGCTGCCATCGCGGCTGGGGCGAATCGATCGTCATCGGCGTCGCCGAGGCCGGCAAGGAGATCGCGACGCGTCCGTTCCAGCTCGTCACCGGCCGGGTCTGGAAGGGCACGGCTTTTGGGGGCGCGCGGGGGCGCACCGATGTGCCGAAAATCGTCGACTGGTACATGGAGGGCAAGATCAACATCGACGACCTGATCACCCACAAGCTCTCGCTCGACGAGATCAACCACGGCTTCGACCTGATGCATGAGGGCAAGTCGATCAGGAGCGTGGTGGTGTATTGAGCGGTCTCTTTCTGGCCGCATCGACAGGACAACACCCATTGTCATTCCGGGGCGGCGCAAAGCGCCGAACCCGGAACCCACGACGGAGTGTGACCTTTGACAACCCGATCGGGCACGCTCACCCGGTCGTGGGTTCCGGGTTCTTCGCTGCGCGAAGCCCCGGAATGACAAAGGTAGCGCAAGCAGAAGGCAATCCGCATGGACCTCCTCTCCTCCTCAAAGGCCTTCGGCGGCGCGCAGCGGGTCTATCGCCACCAGAGCGAGGCCTGCGCCTGCCCGATGACCTTCGCGATCTTCCTGCCGCCCCAGAGCGAGGAGGGGCCGGTTCCGGTGCTGTGGTATCTCTCTGGCCTCACCTGCTCGCACCAGAACGTCATGGACAAGGGCGAATACAGGGCGGCCGCCGCCGCCAACGGCGTCGCGATCATCTGCCCGGACACCTCGCCGCGTGGCGAAGGCGTGCCCGACGAGCCGGAGAACTGGCAGTTCGGCTCCGGCGCGGGCTTCTATCTCGACGCTACGCAGGAGCCCTATGCCAGGAACTACCGCATGGAGAGCTACATACGCGACGAATTGCCGGATCTGGTCTCGCAAGCCTTCGCGCTCGACATGGGCCGGCAGGGCATCTTCGGCCACTCGATGGGCGGCCATGGCGCGATCACGCTCGCGCTGAAGAACCCGCAGCGCTACGGCTCGGTCTCGGCCTTCGCGCCGATCACCCAGCCCTCGACCGCCGGCTGGTCGCGGCCGGCGCTGGAAAGATATCTCGGCCCCGACGAGGCGAACTGGCGTCCTTACGACTCCACCCTGCTGATCGCCGACGGCCATCGCCTGCCCGACCTCCTGGTCGATCAGGGCACGGCCGACGGCTTTCTGGAGGAAGGTCTGCGCCCGCAGCTGCTGGAGGTCGCCTGCGCTGCGGCCGGCATCCCGCTGACGCTGACGATGCGCGAGGGCTACGACCACTCCTACAATTTCGTCTCGACCTTCATGGCCCAGCACATCGCCTGGCATGCGGAGAAGCTGAAGGCCTGAATCTTTTCTCAGGGGCCTGTCGAAATCTCGCAGCGCTGGACGTCATCATGGCAGCCGGGGGATGGTTCTCCGGCACCCATGACGAGGCCAAGCCATGCAGTACATGCTGATCTTCCGCGAGAACGCGGCCGAATTCGACCTGCGCGACGACCCCGAGAAGGCCCCGGCCTATTGGGGTTCGTGGATGGCCTATATCGGCGCGCTGAACCAGGCGGGCGTCGTCGTCAGCGGCAACGGCCTGCAGCCGCCGGCAACCGCGACCATGGTGCGCGTCCGCGACGGCCAGCGCCAGGTCCAGGACGGCCCCTATGCCGACACCAAGGAGCAGCTTGGCGGCTATTTCATCATCGAGGTTCCTGGTCTCGACGAGGCGCTGGACTGGGCGGCTCGCAGCCCTTCGGCGGCCTATGGCTCGACCGAGGTGCGCCCGGTGCTGCCGCCCCCGCCGCAACCGTCGGCCTGATGGAGGCGACAGGCGACCCTGAGAAGGAGGCGCGCGCTGCGGCAGAGTTTGCCGCCCGCGCCTCCTATGGCCGGCTGCTTTCGCTGCTGGCGCGGCAATGGCGCGATCTTTCGGCGGCCGAGGACGCGCTCGCCGATGCGTTCCGCGCCGCGCTGGAGAACTGGCCGCGAACCGGCGTGCCGGCGCGGCCGGAGGCCTGGCTGCTCACCACGGCGCGGCGCGTCCTGATCGACCGCGCGCGGGCGCAGTCCGTCCGCACTGACGCCGAGCCGACGCTCGCCCTCCTCTTCGACCAGTTCGCCATGACCGAGCCCGCGCTTTTCCCCGACGACCGGCTGAAGCTGCTCTTCGTCTGCGCCCATCCGGCAATCGACGCCTCGGCCCGGACGCCGCTGATGCTGCAGACGGTGCTGGGGCTCGATGCCGCCCGCATCGCGGCCGCCTTCCTGACTTCGGCCTCCGCGCTCGGCCAGCGGCTGGTCCGCGCCAAGGCGAAGATCAGGGATGCCGGCATCGCCTTCGCGGCGCCCGAGCAGAGCGAACTCGCAGCCCGCCTCGATGCCGTGCTGCAGGCAGTCTACGCCGCCTATGGCAGCGGGTGGGAGGATGTCGCCGGCGCGGACCCGAAGCGCCGTGGGCTGGCAACCGAGGCGATATGGCTCGGCCGCCTGATCGCCGGCCTGCTGCCGCGCGAGCCCGAGGCGCATGGCCTGCTGGCGCTGATGCTGCACTGCGAGGCGCGGCGCGCGGCAAGGCGTGACGCCAGCGGCGCGTTCGTCGCTCTCGCCGAGCAGGATGTCGCGCTCTGGTCGCGTGCGATGATCGGGCAAGCCGAAACCGCGCTCGGCGAGGCCTCAAAACTCGGCCGCATCGGCCCGTTCCAGCTCGAGGCCGCGATCCAGTCGGTCCATGCCGCGCGCGCCGCCACCGGCCGCACCGACTGGCTGGCGCTGGCGCATCTGCATGAGGGCCTGGCCCGGCTCGCGCCGACGACGGGCGTGCTGGTCAGCCGCGCGGCGGCCTTCGCCGAGGCATTTGGGCCGGAGCGCGGGCTTGCCCTGCTGGCGGAACTGCCCGAAGCGGAGATCGTCTCCTATCAGCCCTTCTGGGCGCTGCGCGCGCAGCTGTTGCGTCGGCTCGCCCGGGAGGCCGAGGCCCGCATAGCGTTCGACCGGGCGATCGGGCTCACCTACGACCCGGCTGTGCGGGCCTTTCTGGCGCATCGCCGCGATGGTCCCGCCGGTTGATATCCGCAGGCGCGCGGCGCGATAGTCGCGCAGTCTCGTAACGGATATCGCGCCATGCCCTCGCCGATCGACCCGATCACCGACCGTTCGCTCTTCACGAGGATGTCGCAGGCCACCTCGCGCTGGGCCGGCAAGCCGCAGACCTTTTTCGTCGCGGTCGCGATCATCGTCGTCTGGGCCCTGTCGGGGCCGTTCTTCGGCTTCGGCGACACCTGGCAACTGGTGATCAACACCTCGACCACCATCGTCACCTTCCTGATGGTCTTCATCATCCAGAACAGCCAGAACCGCGACACCGCCGCGATGCAGATCAAGCTCGACGAACTGCTCTCGAAGGTCGAGGGCGCGCGCGAGGAACTGATGGATCTGGAGGAACTCGACGAGGACAAGATCGAGGCGATCCGCGCCGAATTCGAGGCCCGGGCCCGCAAGGCGCGCGAGGGCCGCGCATAGAGAGTCAGAGCATGGCTTCCGCGAAAAACCGGCGCCCACTTTTTCGCGCCATGCTCTGAACGCTCACACCACCGCCGTCATGCCGCCATCGACCATCAGCAGGTGTCCGTTGACATAATCCGACGCCGCCGAAGACAGGAAGATCGCCGCGCCGACAAGTTCCTTCGTCTCGCCCCAGCGCCCGGCCGGCGTGCGGCTCGCGACCCAGGCGGTGAAGGCCTCGTCGGCCAGCAGCGCCTTGTTGATCTCGGTCGCGAAATAGCCCGGGCCGATCGCGTTGATCTGGATGTTGTGCTTGCCGAGTTCGGCGGCGAGTCCGCGCGTCATCAGCTTCACCGCGCCCTTGCTGGCGGTGTAGGGTACGATCGTCGCCCGGCCGAGTTCGCTCATCACCGAGCCGATATTGACGACCTTGCCGCGCTTGCGCGGGACCATGCGCTTTGTCACCGCCTGCGTGACGTAGAACACCGAATGCAGGTTCGTCGCCATGACCTGATGCCAGTCTTCGGCCGGGAACTCGGTGAAGGCGCCGCGCTTCTGCATGCCGGCATTGTTGATCAGGATGTCGATCGGGCCGGCCTCAGCCTCCACCGCCGCCACGCCGGCCTCGACAGCCTGCTGGTCGGTGACGTCGAAGGCCGAGATCGAGACCTTGCGACCGGCCGCCGCGATCGCCTTTTGCGCCGCTTCCAGCTTGCCCTTGTCGCGGCCGTTCAGCACGACATGCGCGCCGGCCTGCGACAGGCCCTCTGCGATGGCGAGACCGATGCCCTGCCCTGAGCCGGTGACCAGCGCGACCTTGCCCGCAAGGCTGAACAGCGACAATGACATCGGCGTATCCTCGTTTTTGTCAGGCCGGGCAGTTTGAGTTTGCCGCAGCGGGGTTGGTTTCGCTAAGCATCATTCAAACGATTAGACAACACCGCCTTGTTATCTTCGCCGATCTCATACGTGTCGTCCCGGGCGGAGCGAAGCGTAGACCCGGGATCCATTCCTGAAACGTCCCGGAATGGATCCCGGGTCTCCCTTCGGTCGCCCGGGACGACACGGGAGGGACACGGTCGGGACGTTGGCAGGCAACCAGAGGAAACACCGACATGCGCGCCGTCGTCATCCATGCCGAGAAGGATCTGCGCGTCGAGGAGACGACCGCCCCTGAACTCGGCCCGCTCGATGTCCGCGTCAGGGTCGAGGCCGGCGGCATCTGCGGCTCGGACCTGCACTACTACCTGCATGGCGGTTTTGGCGCGATCCGCGTGCGCGAGCCGATGATTTTGGGCCACGAGATCGCCGGCACGGTCGAGAGCGTCGGGGCCGATGTGTCTCGTGTAAAACCGGGCGACCGCGTCGCGGTCAACCCGAGCCGCTCCTGCGGGCGCTGCCGCTATTGCCAGATGGGCCAGCAGCAGCACTGCACCGACATGCTGTTCTACGGCTCGGCGATGCGCTTCCCCCATGTCCAGGGCGGGTTCCGCGATATCCTCGTGGTCGAGGAGCGGCAGGCGGTCAAGGTCGCCGCCGGCGTCAGCGCCGCGATGGCGGCCTTCGCCGAGCCGCTCTCGGTCTGCCTGCATGCGGCCAGGCGCGCCGGGCCGCTGCTCGGCAAGCGCGTGCTGGTGACGGGCTCGGGCCCGATCGGCATTCTGGCGATGGTCGCCGCAAAAGCGGCCGGAGCGGCCGAGATCGTCGCGACTGACGTCGTCGAAGGACCGCTGCCGACCGCGCTGACCATGGGCGCGAGCGCCGCTATCAACGTGATGGCGCAGCCGGACCGGCTCAAGGCCGAATACGGAGCGGAAAAGGGCGCTTTCGACGTAATGTTCGAGGCCTCCGGCAACCAGCATGCACTGACCGGCGCGTTCGAGGTCGTTCGGCCGGGCGGCGTCATCGTGCAGATCGGCGTCGGCGGCCAGTTCACGCTGCCGATGAACGTGCTCGTCGCCAAGGAGTTCGAACTGCGCGGCTCCTTCCGCTTCCATGAGGAATTCGACTGGGCGGTAGCGATGATCGGCTCAGGGAGCATCGACCTGTCGCCGCTGCTGACGGCGAGCATCCCGGTCGAGAGGGCAGTCGAGGCGTTCGATCTGGCGGCGGACAAGAGCCGGGCGATGAAGGTGCAGTTGGTGTTCGGGTGAGCTGTCATCCCGCACGCGCTGCAGCACGAAGTGCTGCTGCGCAGATGCGGGACCGTCAGGAAAGGGTGCCTTCTCGTCGCGCGGTCCCGTGTCTGCGCAGCAGCACTTCGTGCTGCAGCGCGTGCGGGATGACACCCTAGAACAAGCCTTCGATCCGGCCCTGCGCATCGATATGGATGCGCTCTGCCGCCGGCTCGCGCGGCAGGCCGGGCATCGTCATGATGTCCCCGCAGATCGCCACGACGAAGCCCGCGCCGGCCGAGAGCCGCAGTTCGCGGACATTGACGATGTGGCCCGACGGCGCGCCGCGCAGCGTCGGGTCGGCAGAGAACGAGTATTGCGTCTTGGCAACGCAAATCGGGAGTGCGCCATGGCCGGCGGCCTCAAGTTCGGCGAAGCGGGCGCTGACCTTGGCGTCCGCCGCGATGCCGGCCGCGCCGTAGATCTCGCGCGCGATCGTGCCGAGCTTGTCACGCAGCGGCATCGCGTCGGGATAGAGCGGCGCGAAATCCGCCTCCCCGCCCTCGGCCAGCGCCACGACCTTGTGCGCCAGTTCCTCCGTGCCGGCCGATCCGTCCGCCCAGTGCCGGCAGATCACGGCCTCGACGCCGAGATGATTGCGGCAGAAGCTCGTGATCAGCGCGTGCTCGGCCGCCGTGTCGCTGGTGAAATTGTTGATCGCCACGATCGGCGGCACGCCGAACTTGCGGATGTTCTCGACATGGCGGGCGAGATTGGCGAGGCCGGATTCGAGCGCCTTCAGGTTCTCCTGGCCGAGCGCCTCCTTGGCCAGCCCGCCATGCATCTTGAGCGCCCTGACGGTTGCAACGATGACCGCCGCCGCCGGTTTCAGCCCGGCCTTGCGGCATTTGATGTCGAAGAACTTCTCCGCGCCGAGGTCGGCCCCGAAGCCAGCTTCGGTGACGACGTAGTCGGCCAGCTTCAACGCAGCCTTCGTGGCGATCACCGAATTGCAGCCATGGGCGATGTTGGCGAAGGGCCCGCCATGGACGAAGGCGGGCGTGCCCTCCAGCGTCTGCACGAGATTCGGCATCACTGCGTCCTTGAGCAGCACGCTCATCGCACCGGTCGCCTTGAGGTCGGCCGCCGTCACCGGCGTCTTGTCACGGGTGCGCCCGACGACGATCTTGCCCAGCCGCGCCTCCAGATCGGCAAGGTCCGTCGCGAGGCAGAAGATCGCCATCACCTCGGAGGCGACCGTGATGTCGAACCCGTCCTCGCGCGGAAAGCCGTTGCTCGCGCCGCCAAGCGAGGAAACCGTGGAACGCAAGGCCCGGTCGTTCATGTCCATCACCCGCCGCCAGGCGATATGGCGGGTGTCGAGCCCGAGCGCATTGCCCCAGTAGACATGGTTGTCGATCAGAGCGGCGAGCAGGTTGTGCGCCGCCGTGATGGCGTGGAAATCGCCGGTGAAATGCAGGTTGATCTGCTCCATCGGCACGATCTGGGCATGGCCGCCGCCGGCCGCGCCGCCCTTGACGCCGAAGCAGGGGCCCAGCGAGGGCTCGCGCAGCGCGATCATCGTCCGCTTGCCGATGCGTGTGAGCCCGTCTCCGAGACCCACGGTCGTCGTGGTCTTGCCCTCGCCGGCCGGCGTCGGGTTGATCGCGGTAACGAGAATCAGCCGCCCGTCTGGCTTCCCGGCGAAGCCGGGGATGGCCGTGGTGTCGACCTTGGCGATGTGCTTGCCATAAGGATTGAGCGCGCCCTGGTCGATGCCGGCCGTCTCGGCAATGGCTGCGACCGGCTGCAGCGTCGCCGCGCGCGCGATTTCGATATCGGTCGGCATTCGGGTCCCTCGACGTCGCTTTGACCAGGAGGGCCAGCGCGTATTCGTTGCTGCGACAGTGCCGCGAAAGCCCCACGGCCGGCAATCGTTTCCATGAATTTCAGGCGGTCTGGAATGTCTTTTGATCGTTCGGCTTCCGAACGCGGCTGCTAGATGTGACGCAACAGCCGAGCCTCGCAGCTTGCGCAAGTCTTCGCATTTTGTCACGGACCGGTTTACCCGGGACGATACACAACGGTACGTTCGTCACGGGCGCGGGGGATAGCGGCCATGGAGAAGGCGGGTTGGCCGGCGGCCGGCGGCGAGGTCGGCGCGATTATGCGCGGCTGGAACGGCTCGGAGTGCCCGCTCGGCGCACCCGCGGATTGGCCGCAGGTTCTGAAATCCTCGCTGCAACTCGTCCTGTCCTCGCCGGCCCCGATGGTGATGTTCTGGGGCGAGACGGGAATCCTGCTTTATAACGATGCCTATGCCGTCATCGCCGGCGCCAAGCATCCGCTGATTCTCGGCCGCAGCCTGTTCGACGCCTGGCCCGAGGTGATCGAACTGCACAGGACGGTGATGGACACCGTCTATCGCGGCGGCAACCCGCTGTCTTACCGCGATCTTGCGGTCGTGCTTCATCGTAACGGCGTCGCCGAGGATGTCTGGCTTAATGTCGACTACAGCCCGATCTTCGCCGGGGTTGGCGAGGCTCTCGGCGTGTTGGCGGTGGTGCTCGAGACGACGGATGTCATCCGGGCGCGGCAGGAGCGCGAGGCCGCCGAACAGGCGCTGCGCCGCCGCGAACAGGAACTGGCGCAGGCGCAGAAGATCGGCAGGGTCGGCGGGCTCGAGGTCGATCTGAGGAACGGCTTCCGCAACCGGCGCTCGCCTGAGTATCTCCTGATCCATGGCCTGCCGCCCGATGCGGCGCAGGAAAGCCACGAGGACTGGGTCACGCGCATCCACCCGCAGGACCGCGCGGCGACGGAAGCGCATTTTCGCGAGACCGTGCTGGGACAGTCCCTCGACTACCAGGCCGAGTACCGCATCGTCCGTCCCAGCGACGGAGAGTTGCGCTGGATTTCCGCGCTGGCGCAGATCGAGCGCGACGATGCCGGTCAGGCGATCAGGCTGATCGGCGCCCATCTCGACATAACCGAGCGCAAGGAGGCCGAAGCCCGCCAGGCGCTGCTGATGCAGGAACTGTCCCATCGCGTGAAGAACTCGCTTGCCATGGTCCAGGCCATCGCCTCGCAGACCCTTCGCAACGCGTCGTCGCTCGAGGTGGCGCGCGAAACCTTCGGCGCGAGGCTGGCCGCGTTGTCGCGCGCGCATGATCTCCTCGTCGGCGGCAACTGGGCCAATGCCTCGCTGGCAGCGATCGTCGAAAGCGTTGTTGGAATCCAGGGCGAGCCCGAGCGTTTTTCCACCGCAGGTCCAGACATCGCGCTCAGCTCCAGGGCGGCGCTCGGCCTGACCCTGATTCTGCACGAACTGGCGACAAACGCCGTCAAATACGGCGCGTTGTCGAATACGACAGGCATGATCCGGCTGATCTGGCGGATCGACCACATCGAGGGCGAGCCGCAGTTCAGGCTGCGCTGGCAGGAAACCGGCGGGCCGCAGGTGGAGCAGCCGACGCGGCGTGGCTTCGGCTCGCGCCTCATCGAGCGCTCATTCCCCTCGACGCGCTGCCTGACCGAGACCGCCTATCTGGCCGACGGGCTGCTTTTCACGCTGGATGCGCCGCTCGAAACCCTGCGCGAAGGCGACGCGGAAGAGCGGGGCTGAGACGGCCGACGACACGCCGTGGAACGAAAAAGGCCCCCGCCGAGCGGGGGCCTGATGGCTATGTCCGAGACGTCAGGTCTCAGAAGGTGCTGAAGCGGTAGTTCAGGCCGGCGCGGACGATGTGTCCATCGTTCCGGAAGCGGGCGGTATACGAGTTCAGGCCTACGCCGGGGATGGCGTTGACGATGACGTTCGACTTGCCCAGATCGTAATAGAGATACTCGGCCTTGAGCGAGATGTTGTTGGTGAAGGCGTACTCCACACCGCCGCCGACCGTGTAGCCGACTTCGACATCGCTCTTGGAACCCGTGAACTGGAGCGCGTTGCCGGGCGTATTCGTGAAGAAATTGACGCTGTTCTTGGCGTCGCCATAGGCGAGACCGCCAGTGGCGTAGACGAGGACGCGGTCGAAGGCGTAGCCGATGCGAAGGCGCGCGGTGCCGAGATAGTCGAGCTCCTGGCGATAGGTGCTCGGGTCGCCGACCGAGCTGAGGAAGCTCGCGCTGCTCTTGAGATCGACGTAGTTGAGGTCGGCCTCGGCGCCGACAACCAGACTGCCGATCTGGTAGTTGTAGCCCACCTGGCCGCCGATGGTGAAAGCCTCGTCGCTGATCGACAGGCTGCCCGGCCGGCGGTTGAGCGCGACGTTGGAGATGGTGTTGGCCGCGTTGCCGCTGGTGCGGATGTCGTTGTCGGTGAAGAGCACGCCGGCGTTCACGCCGACATAGAAGCCGGTCCAGGTGAAGATCGGGGCGACAGGGGCGAAGACCGGGCCCTTGCGCGATGGCAGGTCGGCCGCGAAGGCGGTGCCGCCGAGAGCAACGAGCGCCAGAGTGGCGAGAATACCTTTGGTCATGGGAACTCCGAAGAACGTCTGGCGCTTGGCAGGCGGTGGTTGTCGCGTGGTCCTTTTAATGACGCAGCCGCGCTGCCAGCGCTATCGCATCCATGCAACACCCGGAGACAAATGCGTCGGTTTTGAGCCATTCGATGAGATCACGGATGCGTGATATACCGGGAATGGCCCAATTCGAGCCAGTTCCTAAGAAACGTTTAAGTGTTGGGGACATGTTCTGCCATGATTTTGACATGATCCGGCCCACGCCTGACCAGGCCCTGACCTGCCTGATGTTAACGAAAACTTGCCGACGGCGCGGCGCCGCCGGCTCGGCGCAGCAACCCTGATTTTGGAGACCTGAAGGATGGCCCAGGACAATCCGGACCGCAGACGCCTGATCGCCAGTCTTTCTGCTGCCGGGATGGCGGCGCTGGCGCTGCCGCGCGGCGCAGCGGCGCAGACCGGCGCCCTTCCGCTGACCCCGTCCTGCGGAACTCCCGCCGCCGCGACGAGGCGCCAGACCGAAGGACCCTTTTTCACGCCGTCCTCGCCAGTCAAGGCCGATCTGCGCGGCGACGGGCCGGGCGATCTGCTGGTGCTTTCGGGTTTCGTGCTGACAAGGGCATGCCGGCCTGTGCCGGGCGCGCTGCTCGATCTCTGGCACGCCGACAGCGCCGGCGAGTACGACAATTCCGGCTTCCGCTTTCGCGGGCGCCAGTTCAGCGATTCGCAGGGTCGCTACCAGTTCATCACCCGCGTGCCCGGGTTGTATCCTGGGCGGACGCGGCATTTTCACGTCAAGGTCGGCGCCGGTCCCGGGCCGGTGCTGACCACTCAGCTCTATTTTCCAGACGAGGCCGGCAATGCCCGCGACGGCATCTTCGACCGTAGCCTGCTGATGCGGCTGAGCCGGGCCGAAGGGGGCAGGCTCGGCCGGTTCGACTTCGTTATCGCCGCCTGACGCAAGGGGTTCGCGGCAGGCGGCGCGAAGGATGACGCGTCAGGCGACGAGATGCGCGTTCTGCGGGAAGAGAATCTTCTTGGCGTCCTCGTCCATCTCCGCCTTGAAGACGAACCGGTCCTTCAGCGCCACGGCGCGCTGGGCAGCGGGCCGCGCCGAAATCTCGTCGAGATGGCGTTTGACGTTCGGGAACATCGTGGCCCAGTCGTCGCCGACGGCGAAGCCGAGCCGCGTCGCCCAGCCCCAGACCGACATGTCGATCAGCGTGTAGGCGTCGCCCAGCATGTAGTGGTGCTTGGCCAGTTGCGCGTCGACGATGCCCCAATGGCGCTCGGCCTCGCGGGCGTAGCGATTGATCGCATAGGGCAGCTTCTCCGGCGCGAAGCGGGAGAAATGCACCGCCTGGCCGCAATAGGGCCCGATGCCGGTGGCCACGAACATAAGCCAGGAGAGCATGTCGCCGCGCGCCTTTGGCGTGTTTTCCGGCAGGAACTGGCCGGTTTTCTCGGCGAGGTAGAGCAGGATCGCGTTGCTGTCGAAGATGGTGGCGTCGCCATCGGTCAGCACCGGGGTCTTGGCGTTGGGGTTGAGCGCCACGAACTCCGGCTTGAACTGGTCGCCCTTGCGCGTATCGACCGGTACGAGCTCGTAGGGCGTGCCCGTCTCCTCGAGGAACAGGGCGATTTTCGCGGGGTTCGGCGAGGGGTGGTAATAGAGCTTGATCACGAGCGTCGTCTCCCATGTCCGGCGCCATCTGGCCGGATCGGCGCGCAGCATAGGCAGTAGCCGGCGCTCGCGCCCATCAAGATTGCGTTGGCCGCCATGCCGGCAACGCAATCCGCGCCAGTCTCGCATGCGCCGGAGGGCTGTGCTATCGCGCGCCTGCTCTTGAAATACGCCGCGCCAAAGGTCCGTCATGCCGATCCGCCCTGTGATGCTGATGATTCTCGACGGCTGGGGCTGGCGCGAGGAAACCGAGAACAACGCGGTCAGGCTGGCGCATACGCCGCATTTCGACCGGCTCTGGGCCTCGTCTCCGCATGCCTTTCTCAAGACGTCCGGGCTCGATGTCGGCCTGCCGGAAGGCCAGATGGGCAATTCCGAGGTCGGCCATCTCAATCTCGGGGCCGGCCGCGTGGTCATGCAGGACCTGCCCCGGATCAACGCCGCGATCACGGAGGGCTCGATCGCGGGCAAGCTCCAGGCTACCGGCCTGATCGACAGGCTGCGGGCCAGCGGCGGAACCTGCCATCTGGTCGGGCTGGTCTCGCCCGGCGGCGTCCATGCCCATCAGGACCATGCGCTGGCGCTGGCGCGCGTACTGACGGACGCGGGCGTACCGGTCGCGATCCATGTCTTCGCCGACGGACGCGACACGCCGCCTCGATCGGCGGCAGGTTATCTGGCGAGCTTCGCCGCAAGCCTGCCCGAAGGCGCGCGCATCGCCACCGTCGGCGGCCGCTATTTCGCGATGGATCGTGACCATCGCTGGGAGCGCGTCGAGCAGGCCTGGGCCGCGATCGCGCTCGGCGGCGGCAGGCGTTTCGCCGACGCGCAGGCGGCGATCGCCTGCGCCTATGCGGAAGGAATCACGGACGAATTCATCACGCCGGCCGCGATAGGCTCCTATGCCGGCATGGTGGACGGCGACGGTCTGCTCTCGTTCAATTTCCGGTCGGACCGCATCCGCGAAATCATAGCTCCCCTGCTGGAGCCTGATTTCACCGCGTTTGCGCGAGCCCGCATGCCAACGCTGGTCTGCGCCGCCAGTATGACCTCCTATGGCGACGAGCTCGACGCGCTGATGCCGCAGCTGTTTCCGCCTCAGACGCTCGCCTATGGGCTGGGCGAAACCGTCGCCAGCGCCGGCCTGCGCCAGATCAGGCTGGCCGAAACCGAGAAGTACCCGCACGTCACCTATTTCTTCAACGGCGGCGACGAGGTTCCCAACCCCGACGAGGAGCGCGTCATGGCGCCCTCCCCCAAGGTCTCGACCTACGATTTGAAGCCCGAGATGTCGGCGGGCGAATTGACCGACCGCGCCGTCGAGGCGATCAGATCCGGCCGCTTCGACCTGATCGTGCTGAATTTCGCCAATCCCGACATGGTCGGGCACACCGGCGTGCTGTCGGCCGCGATCAGGGCCTGCGAGACCGTCGATGCCGGGCTTGGCCGCATCGCGGCGGCGATCGAAAAGGCTGGCGGCGCGCTGCTCGTCACCGCCGACCATGGCAACGCCGAGCTGATGGTCGATCCGCTGACCGGCGCGCCGCACACCGCCCACACCACAAATCCGGTGCCCGCCATGCTGATCGGCAGTCCGGCGCGGGCGCTGGCCGATGGCCGCCTCGCCGATGTCGCGCCGACGCTTCTGGCCCTGCTCGGCGTGATGCAGCCAGCCGAGATGACCGGACGCTCGCTGCTGCGCTGAGCCCGAAATGAAAACGGCGCGGGCCGAAGCCCGCGCCGCCAGTCTCAGGATCGTCCGGAAGGATCAGTATTTGCGGACGACATGCGGGGCCGGCGCGTAGGCGACCGGGCGCTCGACCGGGCCGCAGCACTCGGGCTCGCCGAAGTTCCAGCGCATGCCGATCTTGATGTCGTGGCTGTCGATTTCCTTGGCCCGCAGCGGCGACAGGTTTTGCGCGATGAAGGCGTTCTGGATGCGGCCGGACTGCGCTTCGCCGAGGTTCAGATAGCGGTAGCCGACTTCAAGGGTGAGATTCTTGTTCACCTCATAGCCGACGCCTGCCATCAACGCCCAGGCCAGGCCGGACTTGTCGCCGCTCGTGGCGTAGCCGAGCGTGCCGGTTCCGGCGCCGCCGGCGATGCTCTGGACGCCCTGGTCCGTCAGGCCGGAGATGCGGTTGGTAGCGTAGCCGATGCCGGCGCCGATATAGGGGGTCAGGCAATGCCAGGTGCCGAGATCGACATAGCCGTTGAACATCGCCACATAGGACGAGAGATTGCCCTTGTAGGTGTTGGTCTGCACGGCGGGACCAAAGCCGGTCTGGAACCGGACGAGATCGTTGACGCCGATCGAGGAGGCGCCGCGATACTCGAAGGTGCCGTCGACGCGGAACCAGTTGTTGAAGCGGTAGCCGACGCCGGCGCCGGCGAATACGGAGTGGTTATCGGTCTCGCCGAAGAAGGTCCCGCCGGCGTTGCGAACCTCGAGCTGGTCGTATTTCTTGACCTTGAGCTGGCCGACGCCGACATCGCCGCGCAGATAGATGCCGCTCGAGATCGAGCCCTTCAGGCCGAGCGGTTCATGCGGTGGCGGAGGCGGCGGAGGAGCATAGGGGTAATCGGCAGCGACGGCGATCGTCGAGGCGCCAACCGCCAGCGCGCCTGCCAATGCGAGGGTTTTCAGGCTGCCCATGGCAGTGTCCTTCGTGTTTGCGCGGCGCAAGAAACGCAGCCCACGCGAGTTACCGACGAAGAGGACGATGCCAGCGAATTCTTAAACGAGACTTAACCCTAACGCTTAACCTCAAAAAAGCGTTGACGGCCGGGCTATACTTAACGGGCCGTAAAAATCGACACCCCGTTCGATGTATTCGCCGAAGACGGCTTGCCCCGCTCGGGACAGCTCTCAGGCTGCCGCCTTCGTCACCGCATCGACGACCTCGTCGACGGCGCGCTCGACCAGGTCGCGGTCGTCGCCCTCGGCCATGACGCGGATCACCGGCTCGGTCCCCGACGGGCGGATCACGAGGCGGCCGGCTGCGCCGAGCATCTGCCGCGCGGCCTCGATCGCGTGGACGACCGGCTGCTCCTTGAGCGGCTGGCCTCGGCCGTAGCGCACGTTCTTGAGAATCTGCGGCAGCGGCTCGAAGCAGTGGCAGACCTCGGAAACCGGCTTGTCCTGCCGCTTGACCACGGCGAGCAACTGCAGCGCCGCGACCAGCCCGTCGCCGGTGGTGGCGTAGTCGGACAGGATGATGTGGCCGGACTGCTCGCCGCCGAGATTGAAGCCATGCGCGCGCATGTGCTCCAGCACATAGCGATCGCCAACCGCCGTGCGCGCGAGGCTGAGGCCGAGGCCAGCGAGATAGCGTTCGAGCCCGAGATTGGACATCACGGTCGCGACGATGCCCGGCTGCGAGAGCCGGCCGTCCTCCTGCCAGGAGCGCGCGATCACCGCCATGAGCTGGTCCCCGTCGACGACCTGGCCCTGCTCGTCGACGATCAGCACGCGGTCGGCGTCGCCATCGAGCGCGATGCCGACATCGGCGCGCAGTTCCCGCACCTTCTGCGCCAGCGCCTCGGGATGGGTCGAGCCGACATCCCTGTTGATGTTGAAGCCGTCCGGCTCGACGCCGATCGCGATCACCTCCGCGCCGAGCTCCCAGAGCGCCTCGGGCGCCACCTTGTAGGCCGCGCCATTGGCGCAATCGACAACGATCCGCAGGCCTTCGAGACTCATGTTGCGCGGCAGGGTGCGCTTGGCGAACTCGATATAGCGGGCATGCACCGAATCGATCCGCTTGGCCCGGCCGAGCGTCGGCGAGGTCGAGAGTTTTTTCGACAGGTCGGAATCGAGCAGCGCCGAGATCTCGGCCTCGACCTCGTCGCTGAGCTTGTAGCCGTCGGGGCCGAACAGCTTGATGCCATTGTCCTCATAGGGGTTGTGCGAGGCGGAGATCATCACGCCGAGATCGGCGCGCATCGAGCGCGTCAGCATGGCGACCGCCGGCGTCGGCATCGGGCCGAGCAGCATCACGTCCATGCCGACCGAGGTGAAGCCGGCGACCATCGCGTATTCGATCATGTAGCCCGAGAGCCGCGTATCCTTGCCGATCACGACGCGGTGGCGATGCTCGCCGCGGCGGAAGGCGATGCCGGTCGCCTGCCCGACCTTGAGGGCGAGATCGGCCGTGATGACGCCATTGGCGCGTCCGCGAATGCCGTCGGTTCCGAAATATTTGCGTGTCATGCTCGTCAGGTCCGGGCGCGGAAAACCGCGTGATTTGCGCCCGTTCTATAGCCGGAAATGGTTTCCGCCTTCTCACGAATTGTGACGAAGCGTATCCTGCGGCCAATCGGAGAGCGGACATGGTCAATGCGGGCGTAAGCAGGCGGCGCGCGGCGGCGGTCTCCCTGGCGGCGGCCACCCTGCTTTGGGCCGTTCCGCCCGCAACCGCTCAGGACGGGGACAAGGCGCGCGCCTTCCCAAAAGGCGAGCAGGGCTGCTTCCGCCGCGCCTATGACGCCGGCCATCTCGCCCGCAACCGCGGCCAGGGCGTCGCCGAGCTGAGCCTGATGCGCGGCGCCGGCGAGTTGGCCCGCGAGGCGCTGGATGGGCCGGAAGCGCCGGAACTCGGACTGCGCCTCACCCTGCGCCTCAGAAGCGGCGCGCGCGCCGGCCCGGAGGCGTTCGACTGCAACTCACGCGACGCCGACGAGAGCGGCGACGGCAAGGCCTTCCTGCAATGCGCCTCGGTCTGCGGCCGGGGCTCGATCGACGTCGTGCCCGGCAGCGACGGCCGGCTGACGATCCGCATCGGCGGGCCGGTCGATGGCCGCCTCATTGCCGACGCGGCTGGGATCGGCCGGCGCTGCGACGACGATACGGGCGTCTACTGGCTCGGCGACGCAAAAGGCGACAGGCTCTTCGTGCTCGACAGGGTGCCCGTGAAGGAGTGCCGCTGATGCGCAGGCTGGTCTGGCTCGCGGCCGCGCCGCTTCTCCTCGCCGCCCTCGCACCCGCGCGCGCGCAACCGGCCTCCGGCCCGCTCGACGCGGTCTTTCCCCCGGGCGAGCCGCTCTGCTACGCCCGCCGCTACGACGCCGCGCATCTGCGCGCCAACCCGGGCCAGAGCGTCACCTCGGTCAGGCTTCTGCGCGATTTCCCGAGCCTGCGGCTCGATGCCGACTGGAACCGGCGCTATCAGGCCAGGGACGGCCGCACCGCCTATGCGACTCTGATCGTGACCTATCGCGACAGCGGCGCCAAGCGCTTCGTCGGCGGGCCCAGTTGCACGATCCGCGAGGGCGGCGAGATCTACTGCTCGGCCGGAAGCTGCGACGGCGGCGGCTTCGCCCTCAACCGCGAGGACGCCGATACCATCCTGATCGGCAAGAAGGGCGGCAACCAGCGCTTCACCGTCTCGGGCGGCTGCGCCGGCGGCCCCGACCGCAGTCTCAACCAGGGCGCTGGCGACGATGTCTTCCGGCTGAAGCGGACGCCAATCAAGGACTGTCGCTGACCGCAGACGTCGGCGTATCGGCGACAGGAAAAAGGCGGCCCCTGCGGGGCCGCCTCGATCGTATCGCGAACCGGACCTGCCTCAGACCTGCGGCTGCGGCTCCAGCGGCGCATCGGGCTCGCCGCGCTTGCGGCCGCGGCCGGCGCTGGGCACCGCCGAACCGCGCGGCGTCGAGGGCGTGTCGTCGGCGTCGCGCACCGGGCGCTTGCCCGCGATCAGGTCGCGGATCTCGTCGCCCGTCAGCGTCTCGAATTCGAGCAGCGCTTCGGCCACCGCGACGAACTGCTCGTGATGCTCGGTCAGGATCGCAGTCGCGTCGAGATAGCCCTGATGCACGAGCTTGCGCACTTCCGAATCGATCTTCTGCGCGGTCGCCTCGGACACGCTCTGGGTGCGGCCCATCGACATGCCGAGGAAGACCTCCTCCTGATTGTCGCCATAGGCGACCATGCCGAGTTCCTTGGAGTAGCCCATCTGCGTGACCATGGCCTTGGCCATCTTGGTCGCCTGCTGGATGTCGCCGGTCGCGCCCGAGGTGACGTTCTCCATGCCGAAGGTCATCTCCTCGGCCACGCGCCCGCCCATGGCGACCGCGAGCTGCGAGGTGAACTCCTTGTACTTCATCGAATAGCGGTCGCCCTCGGGGAGAAACTTGACCATGCCGAGCGCGCGGCCGCGCGGGATGATCGTCGCCTTGTGGACCGGGATGCCAGCCGGGACATAAAGCCCGACGATGGCGTGGCCGGCCTCGTGATAGGCGGTCAGCTTCTTTTCTTCCTCCGACATCGCCATGGATTTGCGCTCGGCGCCCATCATGACCTTGTCCTTGGCGTCCTCGAACTCGGCATGGGTGACCATGCGCTTGGCGCGCCGCGCCGCCAGCAGCGCGGCCTCGTTGACGAGGTTCATCAGATCCGCGCCGGAGAAGCCGGGCGTCCCGCGAGCCAGGATCTTGAGATCGACGTCGGGCGCCAGCGGCACCTTGCGGACATGGACGCGCAGGATTTTTTCGCGGCCGGCGACATCGGGGTTGGGCACCACGATCTGGCGGTCGAACCGGCCCGGACGCAGCAGCGCCGGATCGAGCACGTCGGGCCGGTTGGTGGCGGCGATGATGATCACGCCCTCATTGGGCTCGAAGCCGTCCATCTCGACCAGCAACTGATTCAGCGTCTGCTCGCGCTCGTCATTGCCTCCGCCGAGCCCGGCGCCGCGATGGCGGCCGACTGCGTCGATTTCGTCGATGAAGATGATGCAGGGCGCGTTCTTCTTGGCCTGCTCGAACATGTCGCGCACGCGGCTGGCGCCGACGCCGACGAACATCTCGACGAAGTCCGAGCCGGAAATCGTGAAGAACGGCACATTCGCCTCGCCGGCGACGGCGCGCGCAGTCAGCGTCTTGCCGGTGCCCGGAGGGCCGACCAGCAGCACGCCGCGCGGGATGCGCCCGCCCAGCCGCTGGAATTTCTGCGGATCGCGCAGGAACTCGACGATCTCCTGCAGGTCCTCCTTGGCCTCGTCGATGCCCGCGACATCCTCGAAGGTGACGCGGCCATGCGCCTCGGTCAGGAGCTTGGCCTTCGACTTGCCGAAGCCCATCGCCCGGCCGGCGCCGTTCTGCATCTGGCGGGACATGAAGATCCACAGGCCGATGAAGATCACGAAGGGTAGCGAGTTGACCAGCAGCGCCATGAACCAGGGCGTGCCCTCGGAGGGGGCGCGGGCCGAGACCTGCACGCCCTTCAGCGCCAGCGTCTTGAGCAACTGCGGATCGCCATAGGGCGCGTAGGTCACGAAGCTGCGACCGTCCGAGAAGGTGCCCGTGATCTCCTGTCCCGCCACCACGACATTGGCGATGCGCCCGGCCTCGGATTCGTTGATGAGCTGGCTGTAGGGGATCTCGTTCGTGCTGGCGCGCTGGCTTGGACTTTGGAACAGCGTGACGAGCGCAAGGACCAGCAGGAAGATCACCACCCAGAGGGCGAAATTGCGGAAGTTCGGATTCATCACCAGTCCGATCGGGCCTGCCGAAAAAATCGGAAGAGGCCAAAGGTTTGCAGAGCTAATCTAGGTGCGGCGCATGCCCTTGCCAAGGGAAACAGACCGGGTCGCCACGCATTACGATGCCGCAGGGTGAACGCCCCTCCGGCGGGACGCCTCGCGACGGATCGTCAGGACGCCATTCCGGTCAAGCGACAGCACGCACCCCGATAATGTCCGGGTGATGGCGCGCTTCTCGCATGCGGCTGCAAGCAGCGCCTCGACGCAGGTTTCCAACCGCTCAAGCCGGATCGGGCCGGGCGCGGCGACCTTGCCGACGGCTACAGCCAGCACGCGCAGCGCCAGTTCGTCCGGCTCCCGGGCAAGCCGCCCGAAGGCCAGTCGCGACAAGCCGGCGGACGGGCCCGGCAAACTGACCTCCCGCCGCAGCCTGTCGGCCTGCTCGTCGAGCGCGGCGTCCATGCGGGCCAGCCGCCGCGACAGCACGCCAAGGCGTGCGGCGTCGAGCCCTTCCGCCGCCAGCGCCGGCATCAGCCGACGCCAGCGCACGCGCTCGAATCGCGGCTCGGCATTGCCGGGGTCGCTGGCGAAGGCCAGACCGCGCGCCTGCGCCGTCGCGACGAGCCTCGCCTTGGCGGTTTCGAGCAGCGGCCGTAGCAGGACGAGCCCGTCCCGCTCGCTGCGCCGCTTCATGCCGACCAGCCCGGCCGGGCCCGAGCCGTGCGCCATCCGCATCAGGATGGTCTCCGCCTGGTCGCCGGCGGTATGGGCGGTGACAAGCGCCGCCCCGCCAAGACGCTCGGCCTCGTTCGCGAGCAGGCGATAGCGCGCGGCGCGTGCCTGCGCCTGCAGCCCCGTGCGTGGTTTCGGCCCCGCCCACTCCAGCGTCGCATGCGGCACGCCGAGTTGCTGGCACAGAGCGGCGACATCCCTCGCCTCGGCGGCGGCCTCCGCCCGCAGCCCGTGATCGACTGTCGCCGCAGCGAGCGCGGGCCGGCCGGGAGCGGCGGCCCATTCGCTCAGCAGCCCGAGCAGCGCAATGGAATCGGGACCGCCGGAGACCGCGATCAGCAGGCGCGGAATGGAGACGAGTTCGGCAAACAACGCCGCCGCCTCTTGCGCCTCGATCGGCGCGACAGCCGGCGATGCAGGCCGGGTATCGCTCAAGCGCAGCCGGAGCGGCGGCGCTCGCGCGCGACGCCCTGGCGCACGGCGTTGGAGGCGCCGGGATAGTCGACGCCGACCTTGGCGTAGGTGGCGCAGGCCTGGTCGCGCGCGCCGAGCCCGTTCAGCGCCATGCCGAGCTTGAGCAGGCTTTCGGGCGCTTTGCCCGCGCGCGGCGAGTCCCGCGAAATCTTCAGGAACTGCTCGGCCGCCTCGCGATAGCGCTGTCGCTGGAAATAGGTCTCGCCGAGCCAGTAGGTCGCGTCGATCGCGAGCCGGTCGCGCGGGAAGCTTTGCAGGAACTGGCGAAAGCCCATCTCGGCCTGCTCGTATTCCTTGCGGAGGATCGAGGCGTAGGCGATGTCGTAGGCGTCCTTCGGCGAAGCAGGGCCGGTCGCGGCCACGCTCGGGCCGGCGCTGCGCCCGGCCGGCGGCAGCGCACCCTGCGGCACGCCGCGGCCGACGCCCTGCAGGTCCAGCGGGCCTTGCCCGCCCTGCCCCCGCGCATCGCCGAAATCCTCCTCGATGATGCCGCCGATCGTTCCGCCGCCAAGCGGACGCGGCGCGCCGGCCGCGCCCTGCTGCTGGCTCGGATCGAAGGCGTCGCCGCGCCGCTGCGGCGCGGGCTGGCGCAGCGCCGGCTGCGCGGCTGGCGGACTGGCCGAACCGGGCCGCGCGCCGCCGCGCTCGTTCAGGCGGAAATCGACATCCTGCTGGAACTTGCTCAACTGGTCCGTCAGCCGCCGGTTCTCGAACTGGAGTTGTTCGATCTGGCCCGAGAGCTGGCGCAACTGGTTTTCCAGCCGCGTCGTGCGGACCAGCAGGTCGGCCGCATCCTGCGCCGAAACCGAGGTCGTGGCGGCGGCGCAGAGCACGAAGCCGGCAAGGACAGACCCGAGCGCGCGGCCGATGAAGGAGTTCCGAAGCATCGTCTTGGACCAGTTCGCGTTTCGCATGTGCAGTATCACACGCTCTCACCACGGCCAAAATATGAAAAGGCCGGCATTTCCTCAAAGGAAGCGCCGGCCTTCGCCAGAACGGGAGAGGCTCAGACGCCGCCGGCGCCGTCGAGCAGGGTCACGACGCGGCGGTTCTGCGACCAGCACGAGATGTCATTGCAGACCGCGACCGGACGCTCCTTGCCATAGGAGACGATCCGCATGCGGTTGGCCTGGATGCCGCGCGAGGCGAGATAGTCGCGAACCGTCTGGCCGCGCCTTGCCGAGAGCGAGAAGTTGTATTCGCGCGTGCCGCGCTCGTCGGCATGGCCCTCGACCACGAAGGTGTAGCGCGGATAGCGCTGCAGCCAGACCGACTGCTTGTCGAGCGTCGCCGTCGCGGTCGGGGTCAGGTCGGTGGAATCGGTTTCGAAGAAGACGCGGTCGCCGACATTGACGACGAAGTCCTGGGCGCTGCCCGGCGCCGCCGCGCCGCCCGCGCCGAAGCCGTCGGCGGTCTGGGTGTTGGCGCAGGCGCCGAGCGCGAGCGTTGCGGCGATGGCGGCGGCGAAGCGGACGGCGCGACCGCCGGCGAAGAGTGTGGCGAGCATGGGGTGTGACTCCGGGAATGCGAGGCGTGATGCGAGGCTTGGCTCACGAAGACTGCGACAGGCCATCAGCAATGAAGCGTCAACCTAAACGACAACTTGCCAAAGCAAGGCGAAATGGCGGCATTGCGGCATATGGTTAAGCAATTGCAGCGGAATGCGGCATTTCGGCGGGTGTTGCCCCAAAACCTCGCCCTGGACGGGCGCCGTTCAAGGCTGCGTCGCCGCGCGCGTCGTGAGTTCGTCGGCCAGCCGGTTGATCATCGCCGCGGGCAGCACGACCGAGCGCAATTGCCAGCGCCAGCCGCGCAGAGCGAAATTCAGCTTGTACCCGGTCATGTCGGGCTGAACGGCGAAACTGTCGAGCCCGGTGAATCCCGACGCCATGAAGAGGTCGAAGGCGCGGCTCAGGCCGTCGATCCGGGGCAATGCGGCGCTGTCGCCGACCAGCGCTCCCGCCGCCGAGCGGGTGCGCCCCTGGGCGAGCAGTTCGGCCAGCGCCTCGGGAGTGAGATAGTCCGCGACGATCGCCGCGACATAGCTGGTGGCGACGCCGCCGATGATCTGACGTTTCAGGGGGTCGAGATTGCGAAGCTGCGGGTTGCGCGCGAGATAGGCCTGCACGATCTGCCGCGCGAAGCTGTTGCGTAGGCCGACCACGTCCATCCGCGAAATCGCGCCGGCGCTGTCGCCGGACTGGACCGCGAGCGCGAAGCGCGTCGCCGCGACATAGGGCGAGGCCCAGTAGCCGACCAGCAGCAGCGCCGCGACGAGCCCCGCGAACAGCCCGTAACGCCTGCGGGGCCGCGCGACGCCTTCATAAGCATCGTCGGTCATGGGGTGGGGCATCGCGGTCCTGTTCGCATCGCTCAGGCTTTCAGTGGCGAAGGCCTGTGACGAGAAGACGGCGGGGCGCGGCGAAAGTTCCGCAGGCGCGGCCGCTGCAGGGCGGCCGAAGGGGTCTCTCAGCGCGCCGCCGTCAGCAGCGGCGACCAGGTCGGGTCCGATGCGAAGGCCGGCGTCGGCACCGGAACCTCGACCCGTCCGGTGATGTCGACCATGTAGAGCTTGCCGCCGGACTGCCCGCCCGGATCGCGGAAGAACATGAGGTACTGCCCGTTCGGGGCCCAGTTCGGCGCCTCGTTGTGGAAGCCTTCGGTCAGCAGGCGCTCGCCCGTGCCGTCGGGCCGCATCACGCCGATGGCGAAGCCGCCGCTGGCGCGCTTGGTGAAGGCGATCAGGTCTCCGCGCGGCGACCAGGAGGGCTGCGAATAGGAGCCCTGCGCGAAGGAGAGGCGCTTGCCTTCCCCGCCGCTCGACGGCATCACGTAAAGCTGCTGCGAGCCGCCGCGGTCGCTCTCGAAGACGATCTGCGCCCCGTCGGGCGAATAGGACGGCGAGGTGTCGATCGCGCCCGTCGAGGTCAGCCGCGTCGTCGAGCGCGAGCCGATATCCATGGCGTAGAGATTGGCGTTGCCGCCCTGCTGCAGGCTGAGCGCGATCTTGGCGCCGTTGGGCGAGAAGCGCGGGCTCGAGGTCATGTCGGGGAAATTGCCGACGATCTGGCGCTGTCCGGTCTCGATGTTGAGCACATGCACGCGTGGCTGCTCGCCGAGCCGCTGCGACATGTAGGTCACCTCCTGCGAGACCGGCGAATAGCGCGGCGTCACCACGGAGACGTCGCCGCTGGTGAGATAGCGCACATTGGCGCCGTCCTGGTCCATGATGGCGAGGCGCTTGCGGCGGTTCTCCTTGGGGCCGGATTCGTCGACGAAGACGACGCGGGTGTCGAAGAACCCGCCGACGCCGGTGATCTTGCTGAAGATCGCATCCGAGATGATGTGGCCGACGCGGCGGTTGTTGCTCGGATCGGTGAAATATTGCTGGCCGTCGGTCTGGGTGCCGGTGGTGACGTCCCAGAGCCGGAACTCGGCCTTGATCCGGCCCGAGCCGTCGCGCGAGACGCGGCCCGTCACCAGCGCCTGCACACCGGCGGCCTTCCAGGCCTCGAACTGCGGCGCGGAATCGAAGGGCGGATTCTTTTCGGGATGACGGCCCTTGTCGATCGGCGAGAAATAGCCGCAGCGCTTCAGGTTGTTGGTGATGACGCCCGAGACCAGAACGCCGCCCTCGCCCGCGAAATCGGCGATCGCGATCGGCAGGGGCTGGAACGTTCCGCCCCTCAGATCGATGACGAGTTCGGCTTTCGCCATGGCGGGGACAAGCAGCGAGGCGCCGGCGAGCGCGAGCGCCCGGCGGCGTGTCAGGCCCGATGACGGGGCTTTGGCCGAGATGAGGGTCATAGGATGTCCCTTGCGTCGAAATTGACGATGACGTCGCGCCAGTCGTCGTAATAGGAGGCGAATTGAGCCGGAATGCGCAAAGGCGCGCAGCGGCGGGTGGCGGTCAGGGCGGAATCGGCGGCGACCCTGAACAGCGGGTCCGGCGAGGAGTTGACGACGCCGGGCGTGCCGACGAGCGAACCGTCCGTGTTCAGCTTCATGCGGACCTGCGGCACCACCTGCCCCTTGGCGTTGGCGAGCGCGATCGGCACGTTCCAGCACTTGAGAAGCTGGTCCTGGATGATGCCGACAAGCTGTGCGCGCAGCGACGGGCTGAGCTTCTGCGCCGCCCCGCGTTCGGTGCCGAGCGAGGCGGTGCGGTTGATCTGCGGCGCGGCTGATCCCGAGGACTGCGCCTGCTCCTTGGACTGAAGCAGCCTGGCGATGTCGGTCGGATTGAAGTTCCTGGCGATCTCGGCATCGCGCTTCGCCTTCGCCTCGGCCTCGCGCTTGGCCTTGGCGGCCGCGGCGATCCTGGCCTTCTGCTCCGCCTCTTCCTTGGCTTTCGCGGCGGCCTCCGCCTTGTCCTTCGCCGCCTTGGCGGCCTCCGCCCTGGCCTGCGCTTCCGCCTTGGCCTTGGCCTGAGCCTCGGCGCGCGCCTGCGCCTCGGCTTCCGTCTTTGCCTTGGCGGCCGCCTTCGCGTCCTCCTCGGCCTTGCGCGCCTTGGAGGCGAGTTCGGCCTCCTCGGCGAGCTTCGCCAACTCGTCTCGGCGCTGCTGCGCCTCGGCCTGGGCCTGGGCCTCGCTTTTCTGCGGCGGCTGCTTCGCGGGTTCCGGCGGCGTCACCTGCGGCTCAGCCTTCGGCAGCAGCGCCGAGCGCGAGGGCGGCAGCGGGGCCGCGGCATTGTCGTCGGCGGTCTTGAGCTCGACCGGACGGCTCGGCGGCGCGGGCGCGTCGACCTTGGCCTCGCCTGCCTCCTTGCGCTCGACGATCTCGGCCTGCCGTTCGGCGCGCTGGATCGGCTGCGCCTCGACCTTCTCGGCCTGCCGCTCGCCGCGCGTGACCTGGTTCAGCGCGCTCGGATCGACCACCTCGACGGCGATCGCCTCCTCGTTCTCCGGCAGCGGCGTCGGCGATGAAAACGCCAGCAGCCCCGCGACGAGAAACGTCGCGTGGCCCAGCGCGGACACCACCATGCCCGGTTCGGAGGTCGACAGCTTCACGCCCTGAACATCCCCGCTCGCTACAGACTCAACGCGCCGGCTCGGTGACCAGCGCGACTTTCTTGAAGCCGGCCGAGGTGATGGTCGACATCACGGAGGCGACGCGGCCGTAATCGACCATGCGGTCGCCGCGCACATAGATGCGCTGCTCGTAGCCCTGGTTGGTCAGCGTCTGGAGCCTGCCGACGAGATCGGGCTCCAGCGTCGCCTGGTCCTGCAGGAAGATCTGGCCCTTGCCGTCGATGGCGATGGTGATCGGCTTCTGGTCGACATTGATCGGCTTGGCGCCGGTCTGCGGCAGATCGATCGGCACGCCGGTCGCGATCAGCGGCGCTGCGACCATGAAAATGATCAGCAGCACCAGCATCACGTCGATGAACGGCGTCATGTTGATCTCGGCGATCGCGCCGTGGCGGCGGCCGCGTCGGCCCCGTCGTCCCCCGGACCTCGCGCCGGATGCTGCGGACATGCCCATTGCGCTATCCCCTCAGGCCGCCAGCCGCTCGTCGATCTGCCGCGACAGGATCGCGGAGAACTCGTCGGCGAAGGCCTCCAGCCGGCTCGTGGCCTTCGCGACCTCGGACTGCAGCTTGTTGTAGGCCATCAGCGCCGGAATCGCGGCGAACAGGCCGATCGCGGTGGCGAACAGCGCCTCCGCGATGCCGGGCGCGACGACCGCGAGCGAGGAGTTCTTTGAGACCGCGATGGCCGTGAACGAATTCATGATGCCCCAGACCGTGCCGAACAGGCCGATGAAGGGCGCTGCCGACGCGATGGTCGAGAGCACCAGCAGCTTGCCTTCCAGCCGTTCGGTCTCGCGCTGGATCGTGACATCGAGCACCTTGTCGATGCGCTGCGACAGGCTCGCGACCGAACGCCCGCCATTCTCGAAGGAGCGCTTCCATTCGCGCATCGCCGCGACGAAGACGGCCGCCATGTCGGCGACCGGCTTGCCCGAGAGGTCGCGATAGAGTTCCTCCAGCGAGCGGCCCGACCAGAACACCTCCTCGAAGGCGTCCATGTCGCGGCGGGTACGGCGATAGAGCAGCGTCTTGTCGACGATGATCGACCAGCACCAGACTGAAGCCGCGATCAGCCCGATCATCACCAGCTTGACGACGATATGGGCGTGCCAGAACAGCGACCAGAACGACATGTCGATCTGCGGAGCCGCCTGAGCGACATCGGCCGGGTTCATCTGGTCTTCCTTCCTGCATCGCGGCGATGTCAGGCCAGAGAGACCAAGTTCTCTCGGCCATGTCCCGCCGCACGCGTCGCAGGGTGACCCTGCGCCGCCGCCCGATCTGCGCTTCCGGGAAACTGACAAAGCCCTCAATCGCTTGGGAATCCGGCGAAAGATGGGCGCAAGCGGGGGTTTCCTGCGAAACGCATGTTTCGCTTCGAGTTAAGCCTCCAGCAAGGTTAATGCCGGGTATACGATGGCTCGAGCGGCAGGCTCGGCGGTTCTTCAGGCGCTGCGCGGCCCGAGCAGGATGACGGCCGTCCCGGCCAGGCAGATGATCGCTCCGGCGATGTCCCACCGGTCGGGACGTACGCCCTCGACCGACCAGAGCCAGAGGATCGATGCCGCGATGTAGACGCCGCCATAGGCGGCGTACCCGCGTCCGGCCGCAGCCGTCTCGACGAAGGTCAAAGCATAGGCGAAAACCGCCAGTGCGGTGATGCCGGGCAGGAGCCAGAACACGGATCGCCCGAGGCGCGCCCAGGCCCAGAACGAGAAGCAGCCTGCGATTTCGGCCAGCGACGCGACGAGGAAGGCGACCGTGGTCTGCATGGCGCTCACCGGTTCACAAGATGACCGGCAGCTTTAGGCGGGCGGCGGCGCAAAGGAAACGCCCGCCCCGGTCTCCCGGAGCGGGCGTCGATGGTCGGCCGACAGGATCGGCGTGAGGGCTCAGGCGGCCGGAGGCGGCGTGGCGTCGCCGGCCTTGCGATCGGCCATGAACTGGTCGAACTCGGCCTTGTCGCGGGCCATCCGCAGCCGGCCGAGGAAGTCCTGGAACTCGCGCTGCTCGTCTTCGAGACGGCGCAGCGTCTCCTGACGGTACTCGTCGAAGGCGCGGTTGCCGCTCGACGGGCCGCGATGCCAGCCGCCGCCGCCAAAACCGCGCTCGCCGCCTTCGCCGCCGCCCATGCGCTGGCGCAGGCGGTCCATCTTCTCCTGCAGGCGGCTCATCTTGTATTCATGGCGCCCCGCGCCGGCATATCCGCATCCCATGCGTCCGCTCCAGATCACAAAGCCCAGGGTCGCCAGACCCAGAGGCCACCACACGATGAAGCCGAGGACCGCAAAGGCGATCCAGGCCCCTCTCCCAAACTCGTCCAGTTTCGCGACGATCGGCATCGATCCCTCTCCAGAGTGAATGTAAATCACATTTACATAGATGGATGTGGTCCGACGGCTTGTCAAGATCGGTGGCGCTTCGCCCATGAAAATCGCTGCGACTTCCCAGCGCCCTCATCCTGAGGAGCGCCCGCAAGGCGCGTCTCGAAGGATCGTCCAGATGCTTCCGGAGATCGCTGGAGCATCCTGCGAGACGCCGCTGCGCGGCTCCTCAGGATGAGGGGAGAGGCGCTCAACCGCGCTTGTCGCCGCCCAGCCCCAGCCCCAGCCCCAGCCCCTGCAGATAGACCAGCATCCCGGCCTCCAGCAGTTCGGCCGCCGACATCGGCAACGGGCGCCGGCCGCCATCGGCGCGCCCGAACAGCGCCGCCACGCCATGCGACATCGCCCAGACATGCAGCGCCATCATCAGCGCCGGGGGGCGCTTTCCGGCCGGAAGCAGCGCGATCAGCGCCTCCGAGGCCGAGCGCAGGCCCTGGAAGGCGCGGTCGGCGGCGGCGCGCAGTTCGGGGCTGGCGTCGAGCGGGACGCCGGCCTCGAACATCGCCGAATAATAGGCCGGCTCGTTATGGGCGAAGGCGAGATAGGCCCGCCCCAGCCGATGGAACGCCGTCTCTGGATCGGGCCGGCCCTGGTCCCAGGCGCGGGCGAGCGCGGCCTCGAACGCCTGGAAGCCGCGCGTCGCGACGTCCGCAAGCAGCGCGTCCTTGTCGCGGTAGTGCCGGTATGGCGCGGCCGGGCTGACGCCGGCGACGCGCGCGGCTTCCGCGAAGGTGAAGCCGTTGGGGCCCTTCTCGCCGATCAGTCCGAGCGCCGCGCGGACAAGCTCTTCCTTGAGGTTGCCGTGGTGATAGCCGCGGGACGGATCGGGAGGGGTGCGCTTCCAGCTCATGTAACGAGCGCTAACATGGTCAGGAGCGGACGTCGATGCGTCAATCCGGCAGCATCAGCCGCTGCCGCAACCCATCGGGAATGCGCCGCGCCCGGCCGCCTCCGACGCAGGCGACCAGCACCTGCGCGGTCACCAGAACCTCCTCCCCGCGCAGCACCCGCTGCTCGACATCCATGGTCGCGCCGCGCGCCGCGACCGACCGCGTCTCGATCGTCAGCAGGTCGTCCATCACGGCCGGAAGGATGAAGTCGATCGTCATCCTGCGGACCGCGAAGCCCAGCGCCGTATCGCCGTCGAAGAGTTCGCGCTGCCCGACGCCGAGCGAGCGGATCAGCTCGGTGCGGCCACGCTCCATGAAGCGCAGATAGGAGGCGTGGTAGACCACGCCGGAAAAGTCGGTGTCCTCGTAATAGACGCGGACGGGGATGATATGGGCGGTGGGCAAATCTCGACCGGACTATTCGGCGGCGGCAAGCGTGCGGGTCGGGCGCGGGACATCCCGCCCGAGTTCCAGAGCCGCCTCGACCCAGCACTGGATCGCATCCTGCACGTTGACGATCGCCTCCTCGGGCGTTTCCCCGTCGGACATGCAACCCGGCAGATCGGGCACCGTCGCGAAATAGCCGCCGCCGTCTTCGTCCGACAGCGGCTCAATAACGATTCGATAGTCGAGTCTGGCCATGCTCACGTCCTCGACTAGGATTTTAGCACGAACGAAACGAATTTGACGAGGAGCCGGATGTATTTCGGCTTGATCGGCCTTCGCGACGGTATCGTCAGAATATCTGTGACGCCGTCATGGCTGATCTTGAAATGCGAGCCGCCGCCGGATGGTGGCTGGCAGATGATGTGGTGGGAACGGCACAACCGCTCGATATCGCTGATCGTCCAGTCTCCGGCAGGATTGCGCCGCATCCGGTCGAGCAAGTCGCGGCCATTACCCCTCTTCCCCATCTCCGAACAATCCGAACTGCGCGACGTCCCGGCTCGGTTCCGGCATGCCGAGATGCCGGAAGGCGTGCGGCGTCAAAAGCCGGCCGCGCGGCGTGCGCTGGATAAAGCCCTGCTGCAGCAGGAAGGGCTCGATGATCTCTTCGATGGCGTCGCGCGGCTCCGAGAGCGAGGCCGCGATGGTCTCGATCCCGACCGGGCCGCCGCCGAAATTGACCGCCACCGTCATCAGGTAGCGCCGGTCCATGGTGTCGAGCCCGATCGCGTCGACATCGAGCAGCGACAAGGCCTTGTCCGCCACGCTGCGCGTCACGACGGGATCGCCATCGACGATGGCGAAATCGCGCACCCGCCGCAGCAGCCGCCCTGCGATGCGCGGCGTCCCTCGGGACCGTTTGGCGATCTCGTTCGCCCCGTCCTCCGACATGCCGACGCCGAGCACGCGCGCGCCGCGCGCCACGATGCTCTGCAACTCCTCGACGGTATAGAACTGCAGCCGGATCGGGATGCCGAAGCGGTCTCGCAGCGGCGTCGTGAGCAGGCCCTGCCGGGTCGTCGCCCCCACAAGCGTGAACTTCGGCAGGTCGATCTTGACCGAGCGCGCGGCCGGCCCCTCGCCGATGATCAGATCGAGCTGGTAGTCCTCCATCGCCGGATAGAGGATTTCCTCGACCGCCGGGTTGAGCCGGTGGATCTCGTCGATGAAGAGCACGTCGCGCTCCTCGAGATTGGTGAGCTGCGCCGCGAGATCGCCGGCCTTGGCGATCACCGGCCCCGAGGTCGAGCGGAAATTGACGCCGAGCTCGCGCGCCACGATCTGCGCCAGCGTCGTCTTGCCGAGCCCCGGCGGCCCGACGAAGAGGACATGGTCGAGCGCATCGCCGCGAGTCTTGGCGGCGTTGATGAAGACCTGCAGATTGGCCCGCGCCGCCGCCTGCCCTGTGAAATCCGCAAGCGAGAGCGGCCGCAGCGAAGTCTCGCTGTCGTCATCGCGGCGGTCGGGCGTGAGGAGGCCGGGGCGGCGCGGCTCGTTCACAGCGCGATCTCCAGTTCCAGCGCATCGCGCACCGGAATATCCTGATGCCCGGTCGTTATGATCGTCGGGATCACCGAGCGGTAATGGTCGATCGCCTCGACATAAAGCCCCGAGAAGCGAAAGCCCTGCTTCTGGTAGAAGGCCATCGCCGGCAGATTGTCGTTGGTCACCATGGCGCGCAGTCTTGTCGCGCCTTTCGCCTTCGCCGCAGCCTTGACAGCGTCCAGCAACTGGATCGCCGCGCCCTGCCCCGGCGACAGGGCATGAAGCGCGCACAGCACCGCGATGTCGCCATCCATCGCCCAGCTTGCCACTGAAAGCAGCTCCCCCGAAGGCGAGAACAGCCCGTGCAGCGGCAGTTCGGCGCAATCATAGACCCGCAGTCCGATCATCATGCGATGCGAGCCCCAATGCCGCATCATCAGCGCGAGGAACGCCGTCTTGTCCTCGATCTCGCGGATGACCGCGTTATCAGCCGGGCTCACTTCGCCAGTTCCTTCAAGCCGAGCTTGATCAGTTGCGCCGTGCCGGCCCCCTCGCCCGCCGCGCGCGAGGCCGCCGCTACGGCCGCCACCGCCTGCGCCTGCGGATAGCCGAGATTGGCCAGCGCAGAGACCGCGTCCGCCACCGGCTGCGGCAATTGGCGCGCCTCCAGCGCGCCTGCAAGCTGCGCCACGCCCGGATCGATATGTCCAAACGCGGGCGCCTTGTCCTTGAGCTCGGCGCAGATGCGCTGGGCGAGTTTTGGCCCGACGCCGGGCGCGCGCGCCACCGCAGCCTTGTCGTTGGTGGCGATCGCGGTCGCGAGCGCGCCGGGCTCCAGCGTCGAGAGGATGGCGAGCGCGACCTTGGCGCCCACCCCCTGCACCATCTGCATCAGGCGGAACCAGTCGCGCTCGGTGTCGGAGAGGAAGCCATAGAGGCGGATAGCGTCCTCGCGGACATGGGTCTCGATCGAGAGCGCCGCCGCCTCGCCGGGCTTGGGCAGGCGCTGCAAGGTTCGCGACGAGCACTGCACGACATAGCCGACGCCCTGCACGTCGAGGATGACGAAATCCTCGCCATAGGAATCGATCAGCCCCCTGAGCTTGCCGATCATTGTCGCGTCTGCCCCATCTGTGCCAATCGTATCGCGTCAGGCGCTGGCGCGCATCTGCGCGACAAGCGTCCTGATGCCGCGATGCTGCGCATGGCAGATCGCCACCGCCAGCGCGTCGGCTGCGTCGGCGCTCTTCGCCTCGGCCCTGGGCAGCAGCACGCGGATCATTGCCTGCACCTGCTTCTTCTCGGCATGGCCGACGCCGACCACGGTCTTCTTGACGAGGTTGGCCGCGTATTCGGCGACGCTCAGCCCCGCCAGCGCCGGCACGACCAGCGCAATCCCGCGCGCCTGGCCGAGCTTCAGCGCCGATTGCGGATCGCGGTTGACGAAGGTTTCCTCCACCGCGACCTCGTCGGGCGTCCAGGCGGCGATCACGGCGTCGAGCCCCTGATGCAGTTGCCTCAGCCGCTGCGCCAGCGGCAGGCCCTGATCGCTCTCGATGCAGCCGCAGGCGAGGAACGACAGTTTGCTGCCCTCGCTGACGATGGCGCCCCAGCCGGTCTTGCGGAGGCCGGGGTCGATGCCGAGGATGCGAATCGGTGGGTTCATGTCGCGTGACGCTAGCTTGCGGACACGCTTTGTTCCATGCCTTCCCCTAATGATCGATGACCGGGGCGCATCGGTCGCATCACAGGATCGGGGGTTGTCGCCGGCCGCGTCTGGCTGTTGGTGCGGGTAACGCCCGCAAGCCGCCCGCTTCATGACCCCGTTTCTCGCCACCTTCTTCCCCGGCATCGCGCCATCGGGGCTCGCCACGCTGCTGCTGGCGACGCTGCTTGGCGGGCTCGTGCGCGGCTTCACCGGCTTCGGCTTCGCCATGGTCTTCATGCCGCTGGCGAGCCTCGTCATCGGCCCTGTCGCCGCGCTGGGCCTGATCTGGTTCATCGACGTCCTCTTCGCCGTGCCGATCGCCGCGCGCGCCGCCCGGCAGGCGGAATGGCGCGAGGTGCTGCCGCTGCTGGCGACCGCGACGCTGGCGCTCCCGGCCGGCGTCTGGCTGCTGATCTGGCTCGACCGCGAGACCATGCGCTGGATTCTGGCGGCGCTGGTGCTGACGGCCGTGGCGCTGATGGCCTCGGGCTGGCGCTATCACGGCCGGCCGGGCGTGCCGCTCTCGCTCGGCGTCGGCGTGCTGTCGGGCCTGTTCAACGGCATGGCGAGCCTCGGCGGCATGCCGCTGGCGGTGTTCTGGCTCGGCGCGCAGCGCAACGACCGCCACAAGACCCGCGCCAACCTGCTGACCTTCTTCGGCATGTCGACCGTGATCAGCGGCCTGACGCTCTGGCTGACAGGCATCCTGACGCCGGCGGCGGCGCTGATGGCGGCGCCGCTCATGCTGGTCTATGGCGCGGGGCTGTGGGTGGGCACGCATGCCTTCGGCCTTGCGTCGGAGAGCACCTTCCGGCGCATCGCCTTCCTGGTGATCTTCCTGAGCGCGATCGTCAGCCTGCCGCTGTGGGACGCGCTGGTCGGGCGCTGAGCGTCAGCCCGCTCCGAGCTTCGCCATCACATCGTCGGCGATCTCGAAATTGGCGAAGACGTTCTGGACGTCGTCGTCGTTGTCGAGCGCTTCCATCAGCTTCATCATCGAGGCGGCCTTCTCCTCGTCGAGCGGGGCCGACGTCGAGGGCCGCCAGACCGGCTTGGCGGAGGCCGGCGCGCCCAGCGACGCTTCCAGCGCCCTGGAGACCTCGTTGAGGGCGTCGAAGGCGCACAGGATGAGGTGGCCGGACTCGTCCGAGATGACGTCGTCCGCGCCGGCCTCGATCGCGGCCTCCATCACCGTGTCGGCATCGCCGATCTCCGGCGGATAGCTGATCTCGCCGACGCGCGAGAACATGAACGAGACCGAGTTGCTCTCGCCCATCGCGCCGCCGGCCTTGGTGAAATAGGAGCGGACGGCGGACGCCGTGCGGTTGCGGTTGTCGGTCAGCGCCTCGACGATGACGGCCGCCCCGCCCGGCCCGTAGCCCTCGTAGCGGACCTCGTCATAGTTGTCGCCCTCGCCGCCGGCCGCCTTGTTGATGGCGCGCTGGATGTTGTCCTTGGGCATGTTTTCCGCGCGCGCCGCCAGAACCGCCATGCGCAGGCGCGGGTTCATCGCCGGATCGGGCATGCCCATCTTGGCGGCGACGGTGATCTCGCGGCCGAGCTTCGAGAACAGCTTGGCGCGCACCGCGTCCTGCTTGCCCTTGCGGTGCATGATGTTCTTGAACTGGGAATGCCCGGCCATGGGTGTTGCCTCTGCTCTGGCGGTCGATTCAGTCGGCCGACCCGCGACTTATGGCGGTTGGTGGCCGGAGCGGCCTTATAGGCGGCTCGTTTGGCGGCAGGCAAGCCGTCGCCAGGTGTCGCGCCCGGCGGCCGAAGGCCGATCGGTTCGCCGCGAATCCCGCGTGTTCGTGATCCTGCTGTTAAGTCATTCTTCGCCAATCTCGGACAGCCTTCGGGGTGCGACGACGAACCCGGCGCTGCGGCGCTGCTCTCCAGGCCTCATGGACACGCTGCCCAACTCTCCGATCGCGGAACAGGAACTGCGCTTTCGCGCCTTCCAGATCGGCCCGGTCGACCTCGCCTTGCTGGGCAAGCAAGGCGCGTTCGCGCGCTCGCGCCTGCCAAGCCTGCTGCCGGAACTCGACGGGCAGTTCGAGCCCTGGCCCGAGATCCGCCGCGCCTTCGCCGTGCCGGAGGTGCATGAGCTACGGCTGGCGCACTGGATCAGGCTCGTCTCGGGCGAACTCACCGACGGCTTCATGGAGTCGGCCGAGCGCCTGGCCCAGGCGTTCCAGCGCCATGGCGTCCCGGCCTATGCGGTCGCGATCTGCCACGCCATCATGACCAACCGCATCGGCAAGGAGATGGGGCTCGACCGCGACGCGCTGCAGAGGATGAGCGGGTTCTGGCAGCGCAAGGAATTCATCCGGCGCATCGCGCTGCGCGCCGCGCTGAACAAGGCGGCGCAGTTCGATCTCGAACTGCTGCTGGAGACCTATGCCGAGGTCCAGCGCCGCAGCCGGGAGCAGACGCGGGGCGAGATCGCCGCCTTCGCGGTCACGGTGCGCGACGTGGTCGGCGCGGTCAATGACGGGGCCGGCGCCGTCGAAAGCCTGGCGCGGACGATGAACGGCGTCGTGCAGGACACGGGCTCGCACGCGGTGGTTGCGGCGCATGCCTCGGACGAGGCCTCGACCTCGGTCCAGAGCGTCGCCAGCGCCACCGAGGAGCTGTCGATCTCGCTCGATCAGGTCGCCCGCGAGGTCACGCATGCGGCCGACATGGCCGAAGACGCCAACGCCGCCGCGATCAAGACCGACGTGATCGTCAAGAGCCTGGCGCGCTCGGCGGAAACCATCGGCTCGATGGTCGAAATCATCCGCGCCATCGCGAGCCAGACCAACATGCTGGCGCTCAACGCCACGATCGAGGCCGCCCGCGCCGGCGAAAGCGGGCGCGGTTTCGCCGTCGTCGCCACCGAGGTCAAGCAGCTCTCGGCCCGCACCGCGCAGGCGACCGACGACATCGCCGCCCAGGTGCCCGCGATGCAGGCGGCGACCCACGAGGCGGTGGCGGCGATCGAGCGCATTGTCGCCTTCGTCCAGCAGATGAACGAGACCACGGCGGCTGTCGCCGGCGGCATCGCCCAGCAGCGGACGGCGACGCAGGAGATCGCCCGGAGCGTCAGCCGCGCCGCGCTCGGAACGCAGGAGGTGGCGCAGACCATCTGCGGCGTCAGCGACATGGTCCAGCAGGCGGGAGAGGGCGTCACGGAGGTGCTCGGCGTCGCGGGCGCGCTGGCGCGGCAGGCCTCGGCCTTGACCGAGGCTTTCGACAGCCTGATGCGCCAGAGCGACGCGGCGTAAGGTTTCTCAGCCCAACTCCCAGCCAGGCAGAGCCTCGCTGAGATGCGGCCCGATCCGCACAGGCCAGACCGCCTTCGCCAGACCCGTCGCATCGTCGATCTCGACGGCGATGCCAGACAGCGTTCCGGGACCTGTCGCCGGCTCCATGCGCGCGCCCGGCGTCTTCTGCAGGAAGCGCCTGATCGGCTCCTCCTTCTGCATGCCGAGGATCGAATCATAGTCGCCGCACATGCCCGCATCCGACTGGTAGGCGGTGCCGCCGGGCAGAATGCGCGTGTCGGCGGTCGGCGTATGGGTGTGCGTGCCGACGACGAGGCTGGCGCGGCCGTCGACGAAATACGCCATCGCCTGCTTCTCGCTGGTCGCCTCGGCATGGACGTCGATGATCACGGCGTCGGCGATCTCGCCGAGCGGGCAGGCGGCGAGTTCGCGCTCGACCGCCGTGAAGGGATCGTCCAGCGCCTCCATGAAGATGCGGCCCATGACGTTGACGACGAGCACGCGCGCGCCGTTCCTGGCTTCAACGACGGCAGCACCACGGCCGGGCGTGCCCGACGGATAGTTCGCCGGGCGGATCAGCCGGTCCTGGCGCTCGATGAAGACCAGCGCCTCGCGCTGGTCCCAGCTATGGTTGCCAAGCGTCACGGCGTCGGCGCCGGCCGCCAGCAATTCGTCGCAGATCGCCTCGGTGATGCCGAAGCCGCCGGCCGCGTTCTCGCCGTTGATCACGACGCAGTCGAGGTTCCAGCGCTGGCGCAGGGCCGGCAGGCGTTCCTGCACCGCGACGCGCCCGGGGCGGCCGACGACATCGCCGAGGAAGAGAAAACGCATGGGGAGGTGTCCAGAGGCTGCAGGCCAATCTCCGTCGCGCGAATGGCGTCGGGAATCAACCGCAGCGTATCGCCTCGGCTTCCGTCACCACCCAGTCGAGCCGGCGGTCATGACCCTCGTCGGGTACCGCCTCGATCTCCTGCGCGCCATAGGCGATGCCGATCGCGGTGACGGGACCGAGCTCGGCGAGCTTGGCGTCGTAATGGCCCTTGCCGTAGCCGATGCGGTAGCCGCGCCGGTCGAAGGCGGCCAGCGGCACCAGCAGGATCGTCGGGGTCACGAGCGGCTGGTCCGGCTGGGGGACGAGCGTGCCGAAGCCGCCGGGCACGATCGGCTCGTAAGGCGCCCAGAGCCGGAAGATCATGCGCCTGTCGACGATGGCCGGCAGGCAGACCGGGACGCCGCGCGCCTGCAACCCTTCGAGGATCGGGCGGGGATCGGCCTCCGAGCGCATCGGCCAATAGGCGGAGACGGGCCCGCCGGCGGCGAGCGCGGGCATTGCAAGCGCCCTCTCGCAGATCGCTTCGTCCCAGATCAGGCGGTCGTCGATTTCGAGCGCGTCTCGGCGCGCAAGCGCGGCCTCGCGCAGGGCGGATTTGCGGACGGCGGAGCTGTCTTGGGAGGGCGTCGTCATCGAATAAGTGCTGAGCCACCTCGGCCGTGGAGATTTCGATCCCGGGACACCTACTAAAGTAGGTGGGCGCCGTGTGTCCGGGTCCAGGGACCCGGTCAGGGACAGCTCCCTAGGGAGTCGTATGGGCCCGGGAATACAGTTCTCGCACGCACCAGGCAGCCCAGCCCGACCTATGTAGGCTCAGGCCAGGCAAAGCGCCAGTGCAAGTTCGCCGGCTTTCCTAGCCGGCTGGATTGGCCACCAGACTCTTGGCCACGCCCTCGATCCGCTCGGCGGCGGCCACCAGCGCGTGGGCCGCCTTGTCCTCGACTTCGGCGAGGCGCTGGTCGGCGGCGCCGGCGTCGCCGTGGAGATCGGAGAGGCGCGTCTCCAGCGCAGCCACGCGCTGTCTCAGCTCCGAGACCTCGTCGGCGACCATCAGCGCGGCCATGACATGCAGCCGCATGTCGCCGATCTCGCCGAAGGACTGGCGCATCTCCTCGATCTTGCCGTCATAGAGCCGGGCGAGGCCTTCCAGATGCGGCTCCTCGCCTTCGCCGCAGGCCATGCGGTAGGCTTTGCCGGCGATGGTGACGTTGACCTGCGGCATCGGGTTTCCTGCTCAATGCTCCGGATGGGATTGATGCGGGTGCGAATGGTCCTGCGCCCGCGCCACCACGGCGCCGACGACGTTCATCGCCCGCTCCAGGCGCTGCTCGACCTCGCGGGCCGCGCCTTCGACCTGAGCGACGCGGGCCATCGCGCCGTCGAGTTCGGACGCGAGCCGCGCCCGGTCGTCCTGCATCAGGGTGAGTTCGGTTTCGAGATGGGCGCGGCCGCGCTCGGCCTCGATCCTGCGGCGGGCGGCGGCTTCCAGTTGACCGAGCGCGCCGTCGAGGCGGGCCAGCGCATTGTCCAGCATCAGACTCGCCACGGCCGTTCCCCCTGTTCGATCGAAGCCGGCTCATACGATTCGGTGGAAGCCTAGCGCATCCTGGCGCAAAGCGGGAATCCGGCCGCCAAGGAGCTTCCCGAAACCAAGGACTTGGCCGCGATTGCTGATTTCCGGCATGCGGCGCAACGACCCCCGCGAGCCGGAACGCCCTCCGAGGCGAATTGACTCAGGCAGAGCCGGCGGCCTAATCGGGCCGCCTGACCCGATACGATGCACCGGCCGCTTGAATCGACCCGTCGCAGCCCTGCCGCGCAGAATCCTCCGCCGCGGCTTAAGCCCCATCCGCAAGACGGAGCCCGGAACGCCATGACCACGATCGACCGCAAGCAGCACGACAGGCTTGCCAACGCCATACGCTCGCTCGCCATGGACGGCGTCGAGCAGGCGAAATCCGGCCATCCCGGCCTGCCGATGGGCGCGGCCGACGTCGCCACCGTGCTGTTCACCCGGATCATGCGCTATGACGCGGCCGATCCACGCTGGCCCGACCGCGACCGCTTCGTGCTCTCGGCCGGACACGGCTCGATGCTGCTCTACGCGCTGCTCTATCTCACCGGCGCGCCCGGCATGGAGCTGTCTGACCTGAAAAAATTCCGCCAGCTCGAATCGAAGACGCCGGGCCACCCCGAGAACTTCATGACGGCCGGCATCGAGACCACCACCGGCCCGCTTGGCCAGGGTCTGGCCACCGCCGTCGGCATGGCGATGGCCGAGCGCATGCTTGCGGCCGAGTTCGGCCGGAAGATCGTCGACCACCACACCTATGTCCTGGCCTCCGACGGCGACCTGATGGAGGGCATCAGCCATGAGGCGATCGCGCTCGCCGGCCATCAGAAGCTCAACAAGCTGGTCGTGCTCTGGGATGATAACGGCATCTCGATCGACGGGCCGCTCTCGATCTCCGATTCGGTCGATCAGGTCGCGCGCTTCAAGGCCTGCGGCTGGCGCGCCGAGCGCGTCGACGGACATGATCCCGAGGCGATCGAGGCCGCGATCCGCCGGGCGCGGAAGTCCAGCAAGCCGACCATGATCGCCTGCAAGACGATCATCGGTTTCGGCGCGCCCAAGAAGCAGGGCACCTCGAAAGCCCATGGCGAGGCGCTCGGCGCGGAAGAACTCGCCGCCGCCAAGCAGAAGCTCGGCATCGCGGGCGGGCCGTTCGAGGTCGCAGCCGACGTGCTGAAGTCCTGGCGTGGTTTTGGCGCCGCCGGGGCGGCAGCGCATAGCGAGTGGAAGGGGCGCTTCGGCGCGCTGTCCGAGCGCAAGCGCGCCGAGTTCGACCGCCGCCAGACCCATCGCGTTCCCGCCAGACTCGACAAGGCGATCCTCGCCCACAAGAAGGCGCTGATCGCGGCCCCGCAGGCGGTCGCCACCCGCAAGGCCTCGGAACTGGCGCTCGAAGCCATCACCCCGGTGATGCCGGAGCTGGTGATGGGCTCTGCCGACCTGACGCCGTCGAACAACACCCGCACCAAGGCCGCGCAGGACTTCACGCCGAAGACGCCGAAGGGCCGCTATGTCCGCTACGGCATCCGCGAGCACGGCATGGCTGCCGCTATGAACGGCATCACGCTCCATGGCGGCTTCCGGACGGCCGGCGGCACCTTCCTCGTCTTCGCCGACTATGCCCGGCCATCGATGCGGCTCGCCGCGCTGATGGGCTTAGCCGTCGTCTACGTCATGACCCATGATTCGATCGGTCTCGGCGAGGACGGGCCGACGCATCAGCCGGTCGAGCATCTCGCCTCGCTGCGCTCGATGCCGAAGATGCGCGTCTTCCGCCCGGCCGACGCGATCGAGACGGCGGAAGCCTGGCAACTCGCGCTGGAGCGCACCGACGGGCCGACGGTGCTGGCGCTCTCGCGCCAGAACCTGCCGCAACTGCGCACCGACGCGACCGTGAAGAACCGCAGCGCGACCGGCGGCTACGAACTGCTCGCGGCCGAGGGCGGCAAGGCGCAGGTCTCGCTCTTCGCTTCCGGCTCGGAGCTCGAACTCGCGGTCGCGGCCCGCAAGTTGCTGGCCGACAAGGGCGTGCGGGCGCGCGTCGTCTCGGTGCCCTCGCTCGAACTGCTGCTGGAGCAGGACGAGGCGACGAAAGACGCCGTCATTGGGTCCGCGCCGATCAGGATCGCGGTGGAAGCGGGCGTCCGCTTCGGCTGGGATGCGGTGATCGGCCCTGACGGAGGCTTTGTCGGAATGTCCTCCTTCGGGGCGAGCGGCCCCTACAAGGACGTCTACAAGCATTTCGGCATCACGGCCGAGGCGGTCGCCGAGGCCGCCATGAAGCGGCATAACGGCTGATATTCGCTGGAAGCACTTGCGCTTTGCCCTGATCTGGCCGATTTGCCCCGTGAATGGCGCGCAAGCGCAATGCATTGGGCTGACGGAGAGGATTCGAGATGACGGTCAAGGTGGCAATCAACGGTTTTGGCCGCATCGGGCGCAATGTGCTGCGCGCGATCATCGAGTCGAAGCGCAAGGACATCGAGGTCGTCGCGATCAACGATCTCGGCCCGGTCGAGACCAACGCCCATCTCTTCCGCTTCGACTCCGTGCATGGCCGCTTCCCCGGCACGGTGACGGTGTCGGGCGACACGATCGACGTCGGCCGCGGCCCGATCAAGGTCACCGCGATCCGCGATCCCAAGGACCTGCCGCACAAGGCGCTCGGCGTCGATATCGCGCTGGAATGCACCGGCATCTTCGCCACGCGAGACAAGGCCGCCGCCCATCTCACCGCCGGCGCGAAGCGCGTGCTGGTCTCGGCGCCCTGCGACGGAGCGGACCTGACCGTCGTGTTCGGAGTCAATGACGGCGCGCTGACGAGCGAGCATATCGTCGTCTCCAACGCGTCCTGCACCACCAACTGCCTCGCGCCGGTCGTCCGCGTGCTGCATGACACTGTGGGCATCGACAAGGGCTTCATGACGACGATCCACGCCTATACCGGCGACCAGCCGACGCTGGATACGATGCACAAGGATCTCTATCGCGGCCGCGCTGCCGCGCTCTCGATGATCCCGACCTCGACCGGCGCGGCCAAGGCGATCGGCCTCGTCATTCCCGAGCTGAAGGGCCGTCTCGACGGTTCCTCGGTTCGCGTGCCAACCCCCAACGTTTCGATGGTCGACTTCAAGTTCATCGCCAAGCGCAAGACCACGGTCGAGAAGGTCAACGAGGCGATCCTCAAGGCCAGCAAGCGCGGGCCGCTGAAGGGCATCCTCGCCGTCACCGACCAGCCCAACGTCTCGATCGACTTCAACCACGACCCGGCCTCGTCGATCTTCGCGCTCGACCAGACCAAGGTCATGGACGACAAGTTCGTCAGCGTGGTTTCGTGGTATGACAACGAATGGGGCTTCTCGAACCGCATGAGCGACACGGCGGTTGCGATGGGCAAGCTGATCTGAGGGGTATCGGACATGGCTGATGCGACGGAAACCGACGACGTTCGTCAGATTCTGTCGGAGGCTTTCCCCGATATCCGCTGCCTTCGATGCGGTCACGACCAATTTCTGGTCGTGACCGACATTGATGCTCTGGGAACAGGCCACTCGGCTGATTCCATGTCCGTCCTGGCTCTGCACGCGGCGCTGGCCATTCCAGACAGCTCCATGAGGCCGGTCGTTACGCTCGCCTGCGAGCGTTGCGGTCATCTGGAACACCATGTCACCCGGCTTCTTGCCCGGGCGAGACGGCCTATCCCTCTGGACATCGTGTCGAATGACTAAATTCAGAGTCATCGATGGCGGGTTGGGTGGTGGTTCAGGACCGGAGGACCCGATGCTGGAACGAGTATTAGCGCTCGAAGAGGGACAGAAGCGGATCAACGCGACGCTCGACAAGATGAGCGCGACGCTCGACAAGATGAGTGAGCGTCTCATCGGAATCGAGGCCGAACTCAAGCATCTGCCCAAAGCCGCCGACTACGCCACATTGAAGGCGGATGTCGCTCGTATCGACGGCAAGCTGTCGAACATTCCGACGATGTGGCAGTTGCTCACCATGGTCGTCAGCACCTGGGCTGCCGGGGCTGCGATCGTTTTCACCATCCTTCGTTTCGGCGGGAATTAACCATGTCAGACGTCAAGACCGTGGCTCGCACCGAGCCGCATGTGGAAATGCACACGAGCCTTCCCGTCGCCAGCACAGCCGAAAAACCCGTTGCGGGCGCGCCCGTCATGGTCACGCCGGTCAATGAAAAGCCGGTCATGCCCGCACCCGTGGCCGAGCCGCGTCAGCTCGACCAGCTTTCCCGCATCGAGGAGAAGGCGGCGCGCATCGAGGAGAAGTTCGCCCGCTACGAGGCGGTGCTGACCCGGGCAGAGGCCTCGCTCGAGCGCAGCGCCCACAAGGTCGACGCCGCCGCCGGCACGATGGACTTCGCCGGCATTCGCGGCGAGATGGCGGCCCTGCGCGACCGCGTCGACGCGACGCCCCGCGCCGCGACCCTGTTCACCACCGCGATCGTCACCGCCGTGCTGACCGTCGTCCTCACCGTCCTGGTGCTGAAATTCGGCGTTCCGGGCATCATGCCGAAGCTGCTGCCGTGACAGGCTTCAGGACGCTCGACGACGCCGATATCGCCGGCCGGCGCGTGCTGGTCCGCGTCGATCTCAACGTGCCGATGGAGAATGGCGCGGTTTCCGATGCGACCCGCATCGAGCGCATCCTGCCGACAATCCGAGAGATTTCGGAAAAGGGCGGCAAGGTCGTTTTGCTGGCGCATTTCGGCCGGCCCAAGGGCCGCGACGCCAAGGACAGCCTGAAGCAGGTCGTGCCGGCGCTGGCGCATGCGCTCGGACGGCCGGTGACCTTCGTCGAGGACTGCATCGGCGAGGATGTCGCCAAGGCCGTCGCCGCCGCGAAATACGGCGACGTGCTGCTCCTGGAGAACACCCGCTTCCACGCCGGCGACGAGAAGAACGATGCAGGCTTCGTCAAGGCTCTCGCCGCCAATGGCGATCTCTTCGTCAACGACGCCTTCTCGGCCGCGCACCGGGCCCATGCCTCGACCGAAGGCCTCGCCCATGTCCTTCCGGCCTTCGCCGGCCGCACCATGCAGGCCGAACTGGAGGCGCTCTCGGCCGGCCTCGACAATCCGGCGAAGCCGGTGATGGCGATCGTGGGCGGAGCCAAGGTTTCAACCAAGCTCGACCTCCTCGGCAATCTTGTTCGCAAGGTCGACGTGCTCGCCATCGGCGGCGGCATGGCCAACACGTTTCTGGCAGCGCGCGGCGTCGATGTCGGCAAGTCGCTCTGCGAGCACGACCTCGTCGCCACCGCACGCGAGATCGAGGACAAGGCCGGGGACGCCGGCTGCGAGATCCTGCTGCCGGTCGATGCGCTGGTCGCGCGCGAATTCAGGGCCAATCCGGGCCATCGGGTCGTGCCCGTCGGCGAGGTCGCAGCCGACGAGATGATCCTCGACGCAGGCCCTCTGAGCGTCGCCGAGGTCGTGCTGAAGCTCGATTCCGTCAGGACGCTGGTCTGGAACGGACCGTTCGGCGCGTTCGAACTTGCGCCGTTCGACACCGCGACGGTGACCGTCGCCAAGGCGGCGGCGCAGCGCGTCAAGGCCGGCAGGCTGGTCGCGGTCGCGGGCGGCGGCGACACGGTCGCGGCGATGAACCATGCCGGCGTGGCCGACGACCTGACCTATGTCTCGACGGCGGGCGGGGCCTTCCTCGAGTGGATGGAAGGCAAGCCGTTGCCGGGGGTGGAGGCGCTGCGGAAGGGCTGAGTCAAAACCGACGATTGCCGTTGCTGCAGGGTTTGTTTCTGCTATGTTCTTGTCATGGACGAATGGCGAGACGATCTAAGCTTGGCGATCCGAAAGGAAATCGCGGCACAGCGGCAGGCGCTGAGGGATCGCGTTGCAGCCCTTGATCCATCGCCGGACGCCTTCAGGCTCGCGATAAGACGACGACGCAAGGCTTATGCGGCGTTGATGCGACGGGTTGGCACGGAGGCTATGACAACGTCCGAGCTCGACCGCATGGTGCGCTTCGGAGACCGCTTCTACGCGCTGATCGACAGGACGAGAAGCCGATGACCGAAAATGTCGAGACGGCGATGTTCGAGATTCTTGAAAAAGTTCAGACCGATATGGCTGCGTTTCGTGCCGAGACGAACACGCGCTTCGATGCATTGGATAGGCGCTTCGAAGAAGGACGCGAGATTCTCGGCAAGCATAGTCGCGACATCGCAGGCTTGCTGGTCATGACCAAAAGCACCTCTGGCCAGTTGGCCGAGGATCTGGCTGCGGTTGAAGAGCGGGTGCGCGTCCTGGAGAGCCGCGGTCGCTGATCGGCGTGCCGCCGCCGCTTTCGCTTTGCGAAACGCCGCGCCCTGCCCTAAATCCTCCCGGGAAACGCAAACGCCACACCGGGAGGATACCTTGGCCCGCATCACGCTTCGCCAGTTGCTCGACCATGCCGCTGAAAACGATTACGGCGTGCCCGCCTTCAACATCAACAACATGGAGCAGGCGCTGGCGATCATGGCGGCGGCCGACGCCACCGACGCGCCCGTCATCATCCAGGCCTCGCGCGGCGCGCGCAGCTACGCCAACGACATCATGCTCAAGCACATGATGGATGCGGTCACCGAGATCTATCCGCACATCCCTGTCTGCGTGCATCTCGACCATGGCAACGAGGCCGCGACCTGCATGACCGCGATCCAGGCCGGCTTCACCTCGGTGATGATGGACGGCTCGCTCAAGGCCGACGGCAAGACGCCGGGCGACTGGGACTACAATGTCGCGGTGACGAAGCAGGTCACCGAGATGGCCCATCTCGGCGGCATCTCGGTCGAGGGCGAACTCGGCGTGCTCGGCTCGCTGGAGAGCGGCGAGGGCGAGGCCGAGGACGGCCATGGTTTCGAGGGCAAGCTCAGCCACGACCAGTTGCTGACCAACCCCGACGAAGCGGTGAAGTTCGTCGCCGAGACCAGGGTCGATGCGCTCGCCATCGCCATGGGCACCTCGCACGGCGCCTACAAGTTCACCCGCAAGCCCGACGGCGCAATCCTGGCGATGCATGTCATCGAGGAGATCCACGCCAAGCTGCCCAACACGCATCTCGTCATGCACGGCTCGTCCTCGGTGCCGCAGGACCTGCAGGACATCATCAACCGGTATGGTGGGCAGATGAAGCCGACCTGGGGCGTGCCGGTCGCCGAGATCCAGCGCGGCATCAAGCATGGCGTGCGCAAGATCAACATCGACACCGACAACCGCATGGCGATGACCGGGCAGATCCGGAAGATCCTGTCCGAGAACCCCGGCGAGTTCGACCCGCGCAAATATCTCAAGCCAGCGATGGAAGCGATGACCAAACTCTGCCGCACCCGGCTGCAGGAGTTCAACACGGCCGGCCAGGCGAGCAAGATCAAGCGCGTCGCGACCACCGCCGAGATGGCCAGGCGCTACGCCAAGGGCGAACTCGACCCGACTTTCGGCGCGCAGAAGGCGGCGTGACGACCGTCATTTTTCAGTGAAGCGCCGGGAACCCCTCACCTGCATCGAAGTCGGGTCTACCCGACTTCGACACTCTGAGTGCTGAACTCGGGCGAGCCCGAGTTCAGTGAGAGGGTTCCCCGCGTCAGTTTTTTCGGTCGCGCGGCTGAACGAACCAGCCTCACACACCGATCTTGCCGCCACCCCTCTTCGTGATCGCCACCACGGACGGCCGGCAGGGCATGTCGGGCTTGAAGTCCGGCCAGCGGGTCGAAAGGTCCTCATAATAGGAGCGGCGGCCGAAGGCCGGCCAATCGGGACCGTCGTCGCCCGGATGCTGAATAGCCGCGAACAGCGTCTGGTCGTCGGGCGTGAAGCACGGACCGCACAACTCCGCCCCGTGCGGCACGCGGTAGAACAGCTTCGAGGTCTGGCGCGCTTCGCCTTGCGTATCGACCGCCCAGACACCGTCGGTCCGGCCCGTGTCCCTGTGCTTGTTGCCGTCGGTCGAAACCCAGAGGCGGCCGCCGGAATCGACCGCGCAATTGTCGGGCATGCCGAACCAGCCATTCTTGCTCGTCTCGGTTGAGAAGGTCGCGCCGACCGCGGCGACGGACGGGTCGCCACATTTCAGCATCACCTCCCACTTGCCCTTGAGCGCGGTGAAATCGCCACTCTCCTCGATGATCTCGATGATATGGCCGAAAGCGTTCTTGGCGCGCGGATTGGCGGCGTCGACCTGGGCGTCGGTGCGGCGGGTATTGTTGGTCAGCATCACATAAACGCGGCCGGTGACTCCGTTGGGCTGGATGTCCTCGGGGCGATCCATCTTGGTGGCGCCGAGCAGGTCGCCGGCGCGCCGGGTCTCGATCAGAACATCGGCCTGGCTCGAAAAGCCGTTTGCGGCGGTCAGCGGACCCTGCCCGAACACCAGCGGCAGCCAGGTCATCGTCCCGTCGGCGTCAAACTTCGCGACATGGAGCGTGCCCGAATCGAGCAGATCCATGTTGGCGGCGCGGTTGTTCGGATCGAACCGGCCGCTTGTGACGAATTTGTAGACATAGTCGAAGCGCTCATCGTCGCCGAGATAGACCACGACGCGGCCATCCTTCGCCACGATGCTCTCGGCGCCCTCATGCTTGAAACGGCCGAGCGCGGTGCGCTTCTTCGGGATCGAGTTCGGGTCCATCGGATCGACCTCGACGATCCAGCCGAAACGGTTCGGTTCGTTGGGCTCCTTGCCGATGTCGAAACGCTCCTCGAAGCGGCCCCATGCATAGGGCGGAGACGGCAGGTTGAGACGCTTGTAGTTGACCGCTTCCTTGTGGCCCTCCGGCAGCGTGCCGGAGAAGTAGCCATGAAAATTTTCCTCGCCGGAAACGAAGGTGCCCCACGGCGTCAGGCCGCCGGCGCAGTTGTTGATGGTGCCGAAGACCTTTCTGCCGCTGGCGTCGGCGTTCGTCTTGACACGATCCGTGCCGGCGACAGGGCCCGCCAGCTGCATTTCGGTCGCGACCGTGATGCGGCGATTGAATTTCGAATCCCTGACCAGCGCCCATTTGCCGTTGGTCTTGCGGATTTCGGCGACGGTCGCGCCATGCGCCATCATCTCGATGGCGGCGCGCTCCTTGGTAGCGTTCTTCATCACCGGTTTGCCGTCCTTGATCTCGACGACGCCGGGAAACATCAGATGCGGGTTGGTATACTCGTGGTTGACGAAGAGCAGACCGTGGGCGGAGGGGTCGGCCGCGCCAGGCATCGGCGTAAAGCCGACATAGTCGCTGTTGTAGCCGAACTGCTTCGCCTGCGCTTCCGGAGTCTGGTTGGCTGGATTGAATTCGGGCGAATCCGGGAACAGTCCGTCGCCCCAGCGCAACAGCACGTCGGCGTCGTAGCCCTCGGCGACATGATGGTTGGCGTCGACGCCGGCCTCGACCTCCTTGAAGGAGAAGGCCGAGCCCTTGGCCTGAGCCCTCGCCTCGTCGGCCGTCGCCAGCGCAGCCGTGCCGACCGTCGCCGATATGGCGGAGACCGCGAGCGCACCCTTGAGCAGGTCGCGACGCGAGAAGCGCTGGCCGATCAGATCACCCATGGTCGGGTTCCCGGTCGGATTCAGCGGTGTAGCATCGTCGTGCTCGAGCATGCTTGCGCCGAAGGTGGATTCAAGCTGGCTGTCGTCGTTCATCGCCGGGCTCCCGCAGTTTGCTTCGAAACGCCAATCTGGATTTGGGACAATGCTAGGGAGCGCCCTTGACGACGCCATGACAAGCGCCGGCCATATGGCGCTCCGACGCGGAGGCCCTTCCGGCCCATGCCGATTTCTGTTTGAAGAGCGCACCCGCCTCGGCTTCCCCGCCCGATCCAAGAGCGCCCATGTCGATCGTCTTCTCCGCGCTGGTCGCGTCCTTTGTCGGCTTTGCCGCCTCGGTCGCCGTGGTGCTGGCTGCGGCCCAGGCCGTGGGCGCGACGCCGGCGCAGACCGTGTCCTGGATCGCCGGCCTGGGAATCGCCAAGGGGCTGTCGAGCCTGTGGCTGTCCTGGCGCCACCGTCTGCCGATCATCTGCGCCTGGTCGACCTCGGGCGCGGCGCTGATCGCGGCGACGACGGGCATCGACCTGCCCGCCGCCATCGGCGCCTTCATCGCCGCCGCCGCATTGACCATGCTGACCGCCGGTTTCGGCCCGCTCGGCCGGTTGACGGAGCGCATCCCGATGAGCATCGCCTCGGCCATGCTGGCCGGCATCATCTTCCGCTTCGTCGTCGCGGTCTTCGACGAGATGCGGCTCTCGCCCGCGCTGGTGCTACCGCTTCTGGCGGTCTTCCTGCTGGCAAGGCTGTTCAACCCGTTCCTCGGCGTCATAGCGGCGCTGCTGGCCGGCATCGCGATCTCCTTCGCCACGGGTCTTGCCGACTGGTCCGCCGCGCCTGCAGCTCTGACCACGCTGGAATGGGTGACGCCACGCTTCGACATCGCCGCGATCCTGGGCCTCGGCGTGCCGCTCTATCTCGTCACCATGGCCTCGCAGAACCTGCCGGGCTTCGCCGTGCTGCGCGCCGACGGTTACAATCCGCCGACCTCCGCCGCGCTCTTCGTCACCGGGCTTCTGTCGGCCCTGACCGCGCCCTTCGGCGCGCATATGGTCAACATGGCGGCGATCAGCGCCTCGATCTGCACAGGTCCCGACACCCATCCCGACCCTGCCCAGCGCTGGAAGGCCGGCGTGCTCTACGGGCTCAGTTGGCTCGCCATCGCCGGCTTCGCCGGATTGCTGCTGGCTCTGATCGTCGCCATGCCCAGGGCGCTGATCGTCGCGGTCGCGGGCCTGGGCCTCGTCGGCTCGCTGACGGGCGCGCTCGGGCAGGCGATGATCGTCGAGAAGGAGCGTTTCGCGGCTGTCGTCGCCTTCGCGGTCGCGGCCTCCAGCCTGTCGCTGTTTGGCGTCGGCTCGGCCTTCTGGAGCCTGGTCGCGGGGCTTGGCGTCTTGACATTGGACGCGCTCGCAGGCCGTTTGCGGCGCAGATCATGACCACGCACGCTCCCCAGACCCGCCTGATGCTGGTGACGCCGATCGTCTCCGACCCCGAGGCGATGGCGTTTCGCCTGATGCAGGCGCTCAGTGGCGGCGATGTCGCCGCCGTGCTGCTGCGCCTGGCGCAGGGCGACGATCGCGGCCGGATCGAGGCGGTCAAGCGCCTCGCCGCGCCGGTGCAGGCGCAGAACGTCGCGCTGATCGTCGAGGCCTCGGCGCTGGTCGCCGCGCGCGGCGGGGCCGACGGCGTGCATCTGACGGACGGCCCCGAGGCCGTCGCCGAAGCGCGCTCCAGCCTGAAGAGCGAGCGCATCATCGGCGCCGGCAGCCTGCGCGCCCGCCACGACGCGATGGATATCGGCGAGGCCGGCGTCGATTACGTCATGTTCGGCGAGCCGCGCCCGGACGGCTCGATGCCGCCGCTCCCGGCGGTGATCGAGCGCGCCGGCTGGTGGGCCGAGATCTTCGAGACGCCCTGCGTCGCCTATGCGCCCGATGCCGGTTCGATCGCCGCGCTGGTCGAGACCCGCGCGGAATTCGTCGCTCTGGGCGACTGGGCCTTCGATGAGGGCCGCGACATCCGTGCGCTGGTGGGCGAGGCCAACGCCGTGATCGCGACGACCGCCGCGCGCAAGGCCGGGACATGAGCAGGCCGTGGCGCAGCCTCGCGCTGGCGGCCGGCATCGCTCTCGTCGCCGCATCGGGAGTCTTGGCCGCATCGGGAGCCTCCGCCCGGACGCCCGACCTCGCCTATGGGGCCTATCAGACCGGCCATTACCGGCGCGCCGTCGAGGAGGCGCTGAAGCGCATCGAGGCCGACAGCACCGACGCCGCCGCGATGACGCTGCTCGGCGAGATCTACCGGCAGGGGCTCGGCGTGCCCGAGGATCCGGTCGCGGCGACCGAGTGGTATGCCCGTGCCGCCGAGCGGGGCGACATCAATGCGGTATACGCGCTCGCCATCGCGCTGCTCGGCAATGCCGGCTCCGACAAGGTCGCGGCCGATCCGGCCCGCGCCGGGCTTCTGCTGGAGCAGGCAGCGACCGCCGGCCACCCCGCCGCCAACTACAATCTGGCGCTGACTTTGCTGGCCACGGGCGAGCCGCAGGACGAGGCCCGCGCCATCGCCTGCCTCGAGATCGCCGCCCGCGCCGACATCGGCGAAGCGCTGCATGCGCTCGGAATTTTGGCGAAGCAGGGCCGGGGCATGTCGCAAAGCGACGCCGCGGCCGCCGGGTGGATGGCCCGCGCCGCGGCCGCCGGGCACCTTCCGGGCGAAGTCGAATATGCGATCATGCTGTTCAACGGCACGGGAGTGGCCAAGGACGAGGCCGCCGCCGCGCGGCTGTTCCTGCGCGCCGCCGGCAAGGGCAACCCGATCGCCCAGAACCGTCTGGCGCGGCTCTACCAAGCCGGGCGCGGCATCCCGCCCGACTCGATCGAGGCCGCGGCCTGGCACCTTGCGGCCCGCGCGCGCGGCCTTGACGACCCGCAGCTCGACCAGCTCTTCGACCGGCTCAACCCCGAGCAGCAGGGCCGCGCGGCGGCGCTGGCGGCGACTCGCATCGAGGGCGCGGCCTTGACGTCGTCCAGCCAGGCGAGCAAGTGACCGGTTGAATTCTCGCACCGGACGGCCATCGGGCCCGGTCGGAACCGAAGACATCGCGCCTGATCGGCGCGCAAGAGGTATCAATGATCCGCTCCCCCCTGATGACCGTGATGACGGACGCCGTGATGAAGGCGTCGCGCTCGCTGAAGCGCGATTTCGGCGAGATCGAGAACCTGCAGGTTCTCGCCAAGGGGCCGGGCGACTTCGTCTCGAAGGCCGACACCAAAGCCGAGGAGATCATCCGCGCCGCGCTGGAGAAGGCCCGTCCCGGCTACGGCTTCGTGATGGAGGAGAGCGGCGTCGTCGCCGGAACGGACGAGAGCAACCGCTGGCACATCGACCCGCTCGACGGCACCCACAACTTCCTGCGCGGCATCCCGCACTGGAACATCTCGGTCGCGCTTGAGCGCGACAACCAGTTCATCGCCGGCGTGGTCTACGACGCCGCCAAGGACGAGATGTTCATGGCCGAGAAGGGCAAGGGCGCCTATGTCAACAACCGCCGCATGCGCGTCTCGGGGCGGCGCGAGCCGGCCGAGATGCTGATCGGCATGGGCGTGCCGCATATCGGCAAGGGCGGCCATCCGCTCTTCCTGCGCGAGCTCGCCGCCGTGATGCCGCGCTTCGCCAATGTCCGGCGCATGGGCTCGGCCGCGCTCGACATCGCCTATGTCGCGGCGGGCCGCATGGACGCCTACTGGGAGCGCGGCCTCAACACCTGGGATTTCGCGGCGGCCGCCGTGATGATCCGCGAGGCGGGCGGAACCTTCGGCACGCTGGACGGCAGGCAGCCGACGAGCGCGAAGGACATCATCTGCGGCAACGAGGTCGGCGAGCAGGCCCTGCGCGTCGCCCTCAAGTCGGCAGGCTGACATATATCTTTGGTGTTTGATGCTTGATCATGGCGGCACGGGAGGCGACAGTCGCGGCCGCGACGAAAAAGCCGGATGGACCCAGAAGCATGGCGAATGAGGACTTGGCGGCCGAGCCGGCCGCCGTCGCACCGATGCGGGAGGCGACGGGACGGCAGGAGGCTGGACGGCAGGCCGAGCGCGAAGAGGCTGGGCGGGAAGAGGCTGGGTGGCAGGAGGCCGCGCGGGAAGAGACGCGGTTTTCGCGCCCGCTGCGCTATGCGATCCGCGCGATCCTGTTTCTGGCGCTGATCGGCTTTCTCGGCTTCATCCTGCAGGCCGGGCTGGTTTCCGCCTTCATGACCAATCCGGGCCTGAACGGGCTGATCCTCGGCGCGCTCGCGGTCGGCTGCCTGATCGCGCTGCGCGAACTCTGGCGCATCCATTCGGAAGCCGGCGCCGCCAACCGGCTCGCCGCGGACCCTGCCCGCGCGCGGATCGACCGTCGCCAGGTGATCGCGCCGCTCGGCGGCGTGCTGCCGGCGCTTGCGGGCGGCAGTCTTGCGCCCGCGCAGGCGACGACCCTGCTGGAATCGATTGCCGTGCGGCTCGACGACGGGCGCGAGGTGCTGCGCTATCTCGGCGGACTGCTCGTCTTTCTCGGCCTGCTCGGCACGTTCTGGGGCCTGCTGGACACGGTCTCTTCGGTCGGCAACGTCATCCGCTCGTTGCGGACGGGCGCGGAGGCCGGCGTGCTGTTCGACGAGCTGAAGGCCGGCCTCGCCGCTCCGCTCGCCGGCATGGGCCTGTCGTTCTCGTCCTCGCTCTTCGGCATCGCCGGCTCGCTCATCCTCGGCTTCCTCGAACTGCAGGTCGCCCAGGCGCAGCGCCGCTTCCGCAACGAGGTCGAAAGCTGGCTCGGCACACGGACATCGACCGCGACCGCGCCGGTTCACGCCATCGCCGCTCTCGCGCGCGGCGGCGGCGACGGTCTGGCCGAGCGCCTCGACAAGCTTGGTGCGGCGATGAACGAGGGCGGCGCCAACAACCGCGCCGCGACGCAGGCGCTGGCGAGCCTCGCCGAGGGCATCCAGGGGCTGGTCCAGCACATGCGCTCCGAGCAGCAACTGATCCGCGACTGGGTCGAGGCGCAGGCCGCGCGCGAGAAGGATCTCAAGCGCCTGATCGAACGGCTGACCGCCGAGCGCATGATGGAGCCATGATGGCGCCGCATCCCGCTGCTGTCCTGACGCACTGATCCGCAGGAGCCGACCGCATGGCCCTTTCCCGCTCCCACCGCCGCGACGAGGTCAATTTCTGGCCCGGCTTCGTCGACGCGCTCTCGACCATGCTGATTGGCATCGTCTTCCTGCTCTCGGTCTTCGTGCTCGGTCAGTTCTTCCTGTCGCAGGAACTGACCGGCAAGGACACGGCGCTGGAGCGCCTCAACCGCCAGATCTCCGAACTGACCGACCTGCTCGCGCTGGAGCGCTCGACCAACCGTCAGACGCAGGAGAACCTCGCTCTGCTGCAGTCGACGCTGATCCGCGAACAGGGCGAGCGCGGCCGCATCCAGGGCCTGCTGGCGCAGCAGAACAGCAACGCCCCGGCGCAGCTCGCCGAGAGCCAGAAGGCGCTGGAAACCGAAAAGCAGCTCTCCGCCCGCGCCCAGGCCACCGTCGAACTGGTCAACCAGCAGATCATCGCGATGCGCCGCCAGCTTGCGGCGCTGGAGGAGGCGCTCGGCGCCTCAGAGGCCAAGGACAAGGAATCGCAGGCGCGCATTTCCGAACTCGGCTCGCGGCTCAACGTCGCGCTCGCCCAGCGCGTGCAGGAACTGGCACGCTATCGTTCCGATTTCTTCGGCCGCCTGCGCCAGGTGCTCGGCACGCGCCCCGATATCCGCGTCGTCGGCGACCGTTTCGTCTTCCAGTCGGAGGTCTTCTTCGACGCCAGCCAGGCCGTGCTCAAGCCCGACGGTCGCAGCGAACTCGACAAGCTGGGCGCGATCATCGCCGATCTCGGCCGCGAGATGCCGCCCGACATTCCATGGATCCTGCGCGTCGACGGCCACACCGACAACCGGCCGATCCGCACGGCGCAGTTCCAGTCGAACTGGAACCTCTCGACCGCGCGCGCCGTCTCGGTGGTCGAATATCTGATCACCAAGGGCATCCCGGCGGACCGCATCGCCGCCACCGGATTCGGCGAGTTCCAGCCGCTCGACGTCGCCAACAACGACGAGGCCTATCGCCGCAACCGCCGGATCGAGTTCAAGATCACCGAGCGCTGAGCGACCGGGATCACTGCGCCGGAGCGGCGAGTTCCGGCACGAAGACCTCGACCGGCCCCACGCCGGCGATCTCGACCAGCGCCAGCTTCCGCACCTCCGAGGGACCGCAGAAAGCCGCCGCGCCTGGCCCGATGCAGATCGAGGTGCCGAGCTGCTTGTTCAGCGCCTCGAGCCGCGCCGCCATGTTCACCGCCTCGCCATACGCTGTGTAGTCGAGCTTTGATCCGACGCCGACATCGCCGACGATGGCCTCCCCGGTCTCGATCCCGATCCGGGTCCGCCCGAACCCGATCTCGCCCGCCAGCCCCCGGCGGCGATGCGTTTCCGTCCATGCCAGCAGCGCGACCGCGCAGGCGACGGCCCGGCGCGGATGCTCCGGCAGGTCGAGCGGCACGTTGAACAGCGCATGCACCGCATCACCGACGAACTTGTCGACCATGCCGCCATGTGCGTTGACGATGCCGACGACCCCCTCGAAGTAACCGTCGAGCACGCTGACGAGTCGCTCCGGTTCGATCCGCCGGGTCATCGCGGTGAAGCCCTCGATATCGGTGAACAGAGCCGTCACCGCGCGGCGCTCGCCCGACAGCTTCAGGCTCTCGGGGTTTGCGACGATGCGTTCGACCACGCCGGGAGCGAGATGCTGCTCGAAACGCCGCCGCAGCCGCGCCTCGCGCAGCCGCGTCTCGGAGAAGCTCCACAGCGCGCTGGCGAGCCAGGCCGCGGCGCCGGCCGCCACCGCCCCCGACGGGTCGAGCAGCCGGTCCCAGGAGGCCGCGATCAGCGACCCCAGCACCGGCGTCGCCAGCAGCGCCGCCAGCGCAAGCGCGCCCTGCAAGGGCCGCAGCCGCAGCGTCAGGCCCGTTGCCGCCAGGATCAGGACGAGCGCGACGCCCAGCTCCGGCACAAGCGCCCAAGCCGGCCGCTGCGGCACGATTCCGGCGAGGAACTGGCGCGCCGCGTCGATCTGGATCACGGTCGAGGCGGTCAGCGGTCCGCTCAGGCTCGGACGAAGCGCGCCGAGTTCCGGCCCGGAGCCGCCGATGAAGACGATGGCGTCCCGGAGCGCCGCCGGATCGTGCCGGCCCGCCAGCAGCGTCTCCGCAGCGATCGTCGCCTCTGGCTTCGCCTGCGTCGGCGCGAGCCGCAGGAAGCCCTCGCCGGGCAGCGGCCGCTCCATCTCGCCGAGCCGCAACCGCGGCGGTTCCCCGGCGATCAGGTAGCCCGACGCGCCGGACGCCAGCCTGAGCGCCTCCAGCGCCACGCCCGGCGCGACCCTGCCCCCGACCGAGACGAAGAGCGGCACGCGCCGCACCAGCCCGTCCGCGTCGCCGGGAAGCGAGATCGTGCCGGCTCCCGACGCCGCGTCGGCCAAGGCGACCGGCGGGCCGGTGGCGCGATCCTGGCGCCACAGCCGGCCCAGCCTGGCGCCATCGCGTATCAGGATTTGCGTCGGCGCGATCGCGCTGTCGCCGCGCGGATCGAGAACCCAGCCCAGCGCGACGGGGGCGGTCTCCAGCACCGCGATCAGCGCCCTGTCGCCATCGACCAGGGTCTCCGCCAGCGCGGCGAGATCGGCGCGGCCGGTCTGCGCCGCGAGCTGGCGCGCGAGCGCCGCCGGAGACCGCGAATCCGGCTCGGCCAGCAACATGTCCAGCGCAATGGCGCGGGGGCCGGCCTGCGCCGCCACGCCGACCAGCCGCGCCAGGGTCTCGCGCGGCCATGGCCACGGCCCAACGGAATCCAGACTGGCCGTGTCGATGTCGACGAAGACGAAGCGAGCCTCAGCCGCCGGCGGCCTGACATGCGAAACAGCGGCGAGCATCAGGTCGAAGATGCGTTCGCGCCAGCCCGAAGGCGTCGTCAGGCCCAGCAGCACGAGCGCAAGGCCGGCGCAGATTCCGGCGACCACAGCCGGCGCGGGCCGCCGCCTCTCAGCCATCCGCCAGCCCGGCGGACCTGGCGAGCAGGGCCGGGTCGCAGAACAGGCGGTCGGAGGTGCGGCGGATCGCGCCCGCCGCCTCCAGAGCGCCGAGCGCCGCATTGACCTTCGGCCGGCTGGCGCCGAGCAGTTGCGCGAGTTCGCCCTGCGACATCGCCATCTCGAGCGGCACGCGTTTGCCCGGCGGCGCCTCGCGGCCCTTGAGACTGACCAGCAGGAAGCGCGCAAGCCTGACCTCGATCGGAAAAAGCGCGATGCCCTCGAGCTGGTCGGTCGTCTCGCGCAGGCGGCGGCAGAGCAGCGCGATGGCGCCCAGGCCGATGTCGGGATAGCGGGCCAGCAGCGTCAGGAACTGGCTGCGCCTGAGCACATGCACGAGACTGGGAACCAGTGCGACCGCATCGGCCGAACGCAGCCCTTCGTCCAGCATCGCGATCTCGCCGAGCAGATCGCCGGCGGCGGCATGGCGCACGCTGAGTTCGCGCCCATCCTCCGTCGTCACCGCCAGCCGGATTCGGCCCTCGCCGACGAGCAGCAGCTGGTCGCCGGGATCGCCGCGGCTGAACAGGGTCTGCCCCTGGCTGAACCGCACCGGCCGGAACGCCGCGGCGCAGGCCTCGCGCGCAGCCGGCGCGAGCGTCTCGAACAGGGTCGTACGCCCGAGCATCGCCGCGAGGGTCGGCGGCAGGGTCGACGCCTCGTCCATTCAGTTCACCTGCGCCAGGGCGGCGGCGATGCGCGCCTGGCCCCAGGCCCGAACCGGTCCGGGTGGCGCGCCGCGACGCGGAATATCCGTGCCCTGCCCCGCGCCCAGCGACACCTCGCGGCCGGCGGCGCGCACGGTGACCGTCCCGCGCGCGACGAAGACGCCGAACACCCCGTTGCTGGGACCCGCGAAAACCCGCGTCCCGCGCACCGCGATCAGAGCGTAGGACGACTGGATGTTCACCGGTCCGTTGCCGGCGGCGGGCTCGCGGTCGAGCAGCAGCGCGCCGTCGCCCAGCGTGATCGTGCCGCCCGCCTCGGTGACGAAGCGATCGATGGTGACGCGGGCCTTCTCGCCCAGCCGCAACTGGGTCAGCGTGCCGAGATTGAGATTGGCCCGCGCGCCGGCGCCCGTGGCGACGCGGTCTCCGACGAAGACCGGATCGGACGCCGCAAGGCTGCGCCGGGCGGTCCCCTGCTGGGCGCTGACGCTGCCCCGCAGCGCCGCGACGAGGCCGGCCCGGTCCTCCGCCAAAGCCGGGCTGGCCGTCAGCGTCAGCAGCGATGTCGCGGCGAGGCAGAAGGCGGCGGCGGAGCGGCGGCAAGACAGGGACAGGCTGGCTCCGTCGCGATCACCCTCATTCCTTGGCGCGGCCATGACGCACTCTCCTGCCCGAGCTTCCCTTGCACCGATGGCTGCTAGTCGCGGGGATGCCTGCCTTTAAGTCAACCCATGCCAGCAGCGTCCGGTCATGTCCGACGCCGGCCTGTTCCGTCGGGAACAGCCGCCCCCGGAACCGCTGGCTAGGGTGAGTTCATCGGCGAAACGGTTCGCCGCCAACCCCAAGCGAGATCATCATGTTCACCAGGACCGTCGCCGCCGCCCTCGCCGTCGCCATCGTCGCGGGTTCCACGCTCGCCACCCCCACACAAGCCTCCGCCAAAGCCGGCCGCAACAAGGCCGCCGTCATCGGCGCCATCGTCGGTCTCTCCGGCGCGCTGATCGCCGGCTCCATCGCCGCGCGCTCGCATGGCTACCGCCCGCATCGCGAACACCGCAAGCATGGATATGGCGGCTATTCCCGCGTCTCGCATCCGGTGCGCGACTGCTTCGACCGGCCGATCATGCGCTGGAGCGCCTATTACGGCGAGCGCGTCGTCATCGGCCACAAGCGCATCTGCCGCTGAGCGATCGGCCATTGGGCCGCTAAGCTGCCGGACCCGCCGGAGCCTTCGCGGCCGGCCATGGTTTACAATCGGTTAAGTCGAGGCGGCCTAAGCTTGCGCGACAGATGTCGCACCCGGCTCAGGAGACGTCGATCTTGCTCGATCAGCGCTTGCAGGACCCCGAACTCGACTGCCTGCTCTCCCTGATCCGGCAGGATCTCGCGGTGTCGCTCGCGGTGCTGGAGGTGGACGGCGCCGATCCGCTCGTCTCGGGCGCGCCTCCGTTTACGATCGGCTTCGAGGTGAAGGCGGCGATCGGCCCCGAACCGGGCCGCCGGTCCGGCACGCTGTCGCTCAGCGACGACAAGCCCCGATCCCTGAGCGAGGCGGAGCATGTCCGGATCGGCGTCCTCGCCGGGCTGGTCTCGTCCCTGCTCCGGCAGCGCGACGACGCCGCGCGCGCGGACCGGCTGGCCGGGGAACTGGAGCGGCAGGCGCTGGTTCTGGAGGCGCGCTCCGCCGAACTCGCGCACAGCCGCAAGATCTTCGACCGCGCCTCGCAGGCGGCCAGGATCGGCGTCTGGGAATGCGATCTCGCCTGCGCCGACACGCTGCGCTGGACCGACGCGGTCTACGACCTGTTCGAACTGCCGCGCCAGTCGCCGATCGACCGGCCCGGGACGCTGGCTCTGTACGATCCCGAGTCGCGCATGCAGATGGAGGCGCTGCGCTCGAAGGCCATCCGCGACCGCACGGGCTTCACGCTCGACGCCAGGATCAGGACCGCTCTGGGCAAGGAACGCTGGATGCGGCTGACGGCCGACGTGGAGTCCGAGAACGGCGTCGCCGTCCGCATCTTCGGGATGAAGCAGGACGTCACCGAGGAGAAGGCGCTGCTCGAGCGCGCCCGCTACCTAGCGGAGCAAGACGTGATGACCGGCCTCGCCAATCGCAGCTGCTTGCAGACGGCGCTTGCCGAACTGGGGCCGCCGGCGGCCGGTGCGATGATCCTGCTCGACCTCGACGGCTTCAAGCAGGTCAACGACACTTTCGGCCACGGCCTCGGAGACGAATGCCTGCGCCAGATCGCCCAGCGCCTGCACGGCATTTGCACGCAAGCCCGGCTGGTCGCGCGCGTCGGCGGCGACGAATTCGCGGTTCTGATGGATGGCGGCGCCGATCTCGACGACGTCAAGGCGCTGGCGCAGATGATCCTCGCGGAGCTGCGCCAGCCGATTCTCTGGGGCGAGCACGCCTTCCAGCTCGGCGCGTCGATCGGCATCGCGGTGCCGGGCGCGCATGGCGAGGACGATGTCTTCGCCTGCGCCGACATCGCGCTCTACGCCGCCAAGGCCGCCGGCAAGAACACCTGGCGTCTCTTCGACCCGCGCATGAAGCTGGAAAGCGACCAGCGCTTCGAGACGGTTCGCAGCATCGCGCTGGCGCTGGCGGGCAACCAGCTCGCGCTTTACTATCAGCCGAAGCTGCGCCTGGCAGATTGCAGCCATTCCGGCTTCGAGGCGCTGCTTCGCTGGGTCATGCCCGATGGCGGCGTCGTCAACGCCGGGGCTTTTCAGGCGGCTTTCGGCGATCCGGCGCTGTCGGCGAGGCTCGGCCACTTCGTCGTCGAAACGGCGCTTCAACAAGCGGCTCTCTGGCAGCATTCCGGCCAGGCGTTCGGCCATGTCGCGATCAACCTCAGCGCCGCCCAGTTGCACGACCACCGTTTCGCGGACGCCTTTTGCGAGCGCATCGCCGAACTCGGGCTCGCACCGGGCGCGATCGAGGTCGAGATCACCGAGGGTGTGTTCCTCGACCACGAGATCGGGCCGGTGAAGCGCATTCTGGAGCGGCTGAAACGCAGCGGCGTGCGCGTCTCGCTCGATGATTTCGGCACGGGATACGCCTCGCTGGTGCATCTGCGGAGCTATCCGATCGACGTTATCAAGATCGACCGCGCCTTCGTCCGGCGCTTCCTCGACTCGCGGCAGGATCGCGCCATTCTGGAGACCATCCTGAGGCTGGGAGCCAGCCTTGGCATGGATATCGTCGCCGAGGGCATCGAGACTCCCGAGCAACATGCCGCGCTCGTCGCTCTGGGCTGTCCGCTCGGCCAGGGTTTCCTGTTCTCGAAAGCGGTACCCCCGCACGAGGCCCTGGGCTGGGCCGCGCCAGCAACCGATATGCTGATGCGCGCCTAGCATTACAGTTGCGTTTTTGATTTGATATGAGTTCTCCGTGCGGCGGCCTGATGGGCTCTCCGCCAGAGCGACCATGCAATGATGTGCGCGGGTTGGATGCGCCGTTGCGCGAGCCTGACGGCGATGCGACGGATTTCCTGGACGGACCAGCGGATCAGGGCTGCTTGAGTTTCCGTTGGAGGGTCGGGATGCTTTTTGGGGGCGGCGTCGCGTTGGCGCGATGTCGTATGGCAGCCATCATCGCGAAGGCGAGCATGACGAGCGAGACGTGACGGCGCCAGCCATGCCAGGAGCGGGTTTCGTTGTGATCGAGCCCGAGTTCGTTCTTGGCGGTCTCGAAGCCGTCCTCGATCGCCCAGCGATGGCCTTCGACCCTGACCAGCGTGGCGATGTCGGCGCCAGTGGGGCACCAGGTCGAGAAGAAGGCCAGGGCGCCATCGGCGATGTTTTTGCGGATCAGGAGCCCGCGCGTCCAGAGGCCGGATCGGCTCCCGTCATATTCGGCGGCGGCGAGGTCGGCGAGTTCGCAATAGGCCCAGTCGTGAAGCCGCTCGCCCTTTGTCCCGGCGCCGGCCGAGAGGCCTTTCCATAGCGAGGGAGCGAGTTCGCCTGCGATCTCCTCGACCGTGCCAGTGACAGGAGGCTTGCCGATCCAGGAGCCAAAATGATGGTTGGCGTTGACGCCGAGCACATAGCCCTTGCCGGCCCGACGCAGCGCCATCTCGATGTCTCCGACGCCATGGACGCTGTCGGCGGCGACCCAGCCGAAGGGCACGCCGGCGGCGATCGCCCGCCCGATCATGGCCAGGGCCAGGGCAGGCTTGGTCGAAAAGGCGGTCTCTTTGGGCACATGGGCCGCCGCCATTCGACCCGCGTCGCCCGTCCACGCCTTGGGTGTCGTTTCGATCATCGGATTGTCTGGCGTGCGGCGAACGCGGCGAAGAACCCTCCTTGCCTGATTAACTCATCGAAGTGCCCGCTTTCGATGATGGCGCCGTCGCGCATGACGACGATGCGATCAGCCGCCATCACCGTGCTCAGGCGGTGAGCGATGACGATCCGCGTCGCGCGCAGGCGGCCGAGGCTGGCCGTGACGATCGCCTGGGTGCGGTTGTCGAGCGCGCTGGTCGCCTCGTCGAAGAGCAGAAAGCGGGGGCGGTGCACCAGCGCACGCGCGATCGCCACCCTCTGGACCTGTCCGCCGGACAGGCCGACGCCGGCGCCGCAGATCGTCTGCATGCGCATCGGCAAGGCGCGGATGTCATCGGCGAGCCCCGCCGCCTCGGCCGCTTGCCAGGCGGCGGCTTCCGGAAGATGGCCATGGGCGCCGAGGATATTGTCGAGCAGCGACCCCGCGAACAGCTGACCATCCTGCAGGACGACGCCGATCTGCCGGCGTACGGCGGCGACGTCGATCCCGCGCAGATCATGGCCGTCGAACAGCACGGCGCCGCTCTCCGGCTCTTCGAAGCCGAGCAGCAGGCGCAGGACGGTCGACTTGCCGCAGCCGGAAGGGCCGACGAGCGCGACATATTCGCCGGGCGCGACCTGCAGCGAAAGATCCTGCAGGACCAGCGGCCCGTCCGGCGTGTAGCGGAAATCGACATGGCTGATCTCGATCGCGCCGCTCAGTTCACCCGGATCGAGCTGTGTCTGGGGCGCCTCCGGTACGGCTTCGAGGATGGGACGCGCATTGTCGATCGCCGGCTGCAGCGACATCAGGTCCTGCGCGGTTTCGGCCAGACGGATCGCGCCGGTCATGGCCTGCCCGAAAGCGGCCAGGAACGCGATCAGCGTGCCGAGGCCGAGCCCGTTCTCCGTCAGGGCAAGGTAAACCACCGCAGCGAAGACGACGGCCTGGGCGAGCGGCAGGAAGGCGTCGGCGATGACGGCGCTGGTCTGCTCGATGCGCCGGGCGGCAAGACTGCTGCGCGCGAGCGCGGCCTGGTCGATGGCCCAGCGCCCGTAAACGCGTTCCTCCGCCGCCGACAGGCGGAACTTGGCGATACCGCCGGCGAGTTCATGCAGCTTGTGCGACAGGCGCCCGCGCAGATGCACGCTGGCGCGCTCGAAACCGAGACGGCGCAGCCCGAGCAGGAACGTCGCCACCGCCAGAGCGACGATCAGTCCGGTCGCGATCGCGCCGAGCAGCGGCGCATAGACGATCATCAGCGCGATCGAGACAACGGTGAAGAAGGCCGAGATCAGTGAGGCGATAACCGCGCCGGTCAGCGCGCTTTCGATCTGCTGCACCGCCAGGACGCGGATCATCAAATCACCCGCCGTGAAGCGGCGAAAGAAGCGCGCCGGCAGCCTGAGCAGACGATCGACGATCGCCGTCTGTAGCCGCGCCGAGGCTGCGCCGACGAAGCGCAGCGAAGCCCGCTGGATGGTGAACTGGAGCAGGAGCTGGACAAGCGCGACGCCGATGAGCACCGCGCTCATCTCCAGCAGCCCGGGCCGGTCGCTGCCGGGGATGATCACGTCGATCATCGTCGCGGTCGTCATCGGCGTGAAGGCCGCGAGCAGACCGCCAAGGACGCCAAAGCCGATTATCACCGCGATGTCGCTCCGCGCCTTGACGAAAGCGCGGCGGAACATCCGATAGGGCGACAGCGCCTCGTCAGGCAGCGGCTCGTAGAAGACGAAGCCCGTGCCCCGCAAAAGCCGCGCGCGGGGGGCCGATAGAGGTTCGCTCGACTCCTGGACGGGGTCGTAGAGCACGTAGGAGCGGCCGCGCCGCAGCACCGCCGCGGGCGTCCCGTCCGGCTGGACGACAAGCACGGAACCGACATCGAAGCGCCACCAGTCGCCCTCCAGCGCGACCTGCCGTCTGCGCAGGCGGTTGGCGCGCAGGATCAGGTCGAGGCTCGGAACTCCGGACGCCGTCTCGGACAGGCCCGGCGGACGCAGGCTGAGCCCCGCCGCGCGCGCGACGGCGTCGCAGGCCTTGAACAGCGGGCTGGCGCCGGCCGATGCTCCCTGAAGGGTTTCGCGCGTCCGCGCCGTCGCCGCCAGGGCCGCCGTGCCGGCGTCCTTGAGATTGATGTCGGCGGCGGAGCGCTCGCGCATCCGGTTGGCTTCGTCGACCGCCGCGAGGCGCAGGATGAGCGGCACGGCCTCGAGGAAGGCGTTGTGGAAAACGGCGAGCCCGCGCCAGATGCGGCCGTCTTCGAGCAGCGTCGCCGTCGCTTCGCAGCGCAGCTCCGCCTCGGAGCTCGTGGCGAGCCAACTCGCGGCGCAGAGCGGGACCGGCGCATCGGGACTCTCGCCGGCGAGGTCCTGGATGTCGAAAAGCAGCAACTCGCCACGATCGGCGCTGACCCAGCCGACGCCCTGGCCGACGCTGAGGCGCTGATGCGCGGCGGCCACCGCGCTCTGGCCCGGCGCGAGCACGAGTTCGATGTGGGGATGCGGGTGCAGGGGCTGGGAGCCGGCCTCAGAAATCGCCAGGATCCAGCCCTCCAGGAGCCCGCCGAGTACGGCGCGCCTCGGGGGACTGTCGGCCCAGGCGGCGAGCGCAGCGACCGCCGTCTCGGCGATTTCGGTCCCGACCGTCCCGACCGCGAGCAGGCCGACCTCGATCAGCAGATGCGAGCAGTCGATGCCGAAGAGAAGCTCTCCCGCAGCGAACGACCGCAGGAAATGACGGGCGCCGGACGGCTCGCCGTCCTGGATCTCGACGAGGAAGAGATCGATCTCGCCGGAGCGGACGAAGATCGCCATCGCCGGATCGTTCAGCAGCAGCGGCTCGCGGCCCGAGATGAACCGGCCGAGGCCGAGGGCGGCGATGGTCTCGTCATCCTCGGGTGCCTGGCCCGGCGGCTGATCGAGGCGCGCGGCGGCGACGAGGCGCGTCATGCTAGTTCTCGATCAGGCGACGATAAGGGCCGTCGCGGGCGATCAGGGCTTCATGGGCGCCGCGCTGCACGATCGCGCCGCGATCCATGACGATGATCTCGTCGCAGTCGCGGATGGTGCTGAGACGATGGGCGATGATGATGCAGGTGCAGCCGCGCCGCCGCACATTGTCCATGAACGCCTTCTCGACCAGGGGATCGAGCGCGCTCGTCGCCTCGTCGAGGATGAGTACGCTCGGGTCTCCGACCAGCGCGCGCGCGATCTCGATGCGCTGTTTCTGGCCGCCGCTGAAATTCCGCCCCTGTTCGCCGACCGTGGCCGCATAGCTGCCGACGCGACGGACGATGTCGTCATGGATCATGGCGTCCTTGGCGGCCCTGACGACACGATCGTCGGGCATGGTCGCATCCCACAGGGTGATGTTCTCGCGCACCGTGCCCTCGAACATCGCAATGTCCTGGTCGACGACAGCGACCGAGTTGCGCAACAGCAGGCGCGGGATCGCCGCGAGCGGCCGGCCGTCGATCAGGACCTCGCCCTCCCATGGCTCGATCAGGCCGCAGATCAGCTTGCCGACCGTCGATTTGCCGCTGCCCGACCCACCGACGAGCGCGACCCGGCTGCCGGGCGTGAGCGTGAGGGAGATGCTCTCGATCAGCGGGCGTTCGAGGCGGCTATAACCGAATCTCAGATTGCGGACGACGACCGCGCCATCGAGCTTGCGCAGCCGGCCGAGCACGGTGACCTGCGCCTGTGGATCGACAGGCGGCCGGTCAAGATCGAACTCGTTGGCGGGTTGCTGGTCGAGGATATCGTCGAGCTGGTCGAGCGTGCCGCGCGCCTTTTGCAGATCCAGAACCGCGTCAAAGAGGGCGCGCGAACTGGTCTCGAAATTGAAGTGCAGTTGCTGGAACGCGACCAGGACCCCGATGGTGATGCTGCCCTCGATGATCAGCAGCCCGCCGATCATCAGCACCGCCGCCTGCCCGGACATCCTGCAGAATTCCGGCAGCGTCGTCAGGTTCGCCTCGGTCCATCCGAGCTTCTGCTGCTGGTTGACGGCTTTCGCGTGATGGCCGGCCCAGGTCTCGAAGAACGTGTCCTCGGTCCCGCTCGCCTTGAGGGTCTCGATCTGGGTCAGGCCCTGGATCGTCTTGGCGGCGAGCTTGACCTGATCAAGGGCGGCGCGGCGCTCGCCCTCCCGCAGCCGCTTCAGGAGCGCCGCGTTGAGCGCGGCGATCAATCCGGTGACGGCGATGGCGATGAGCGTCAGCGGCAAGCTATAGAACAGCATCACCGCGGCGAAGAACAGCATCGAACCGGCGCCGACGACCATCGCCGGAAGCTGCTCCGTGGCATGCTCGGTCAATTGCCGGCCGAGCTCGGCGCGGCCGCTGACGCTGCCCGGCGAGCGCTGCGCGAAATAGGTCAGTGGCATGTGCAGCAGGCGCCTGACCACCGACGTCATCGACAGGATCGCGACCCGGTTGCGCAAGGCGAGGTCGCAATGGTCGCGCAGGGCGAGCAGCAGCACCTGCAGGGCGACGACCGTCACGAGCGCCGCCAGCAGCCACTCGAACCAGTCGGCCTGCCGGTCGATGATGTATTGATCGATGAAGATCCGCGAGAAGGCCGGGATGAGGATGCCGGGCACGACCAGCGCCAGGCCGCAGAACACGACGAAGGCCAGCGCCGGTCCAGCGCCCGACAACCAGTCGAGCAGCGGCCGCAACAGCGCCGGCGGCGCGCCCGAGCGGGTGAAGCCCGGTCCCGGCGCAAAGCACAGCACGATGCCGGAGAAGATGCGGTCGAACTCCTCCATCGACAGGTCGAGCGGGCCGCCGGCGGGATCGTTGAGATGCACACGGCCCTCGCGCAGCCCCTCGAGCACCATGTAGTGGTTGGCGTTGACGAACACGATCGCGGGGACCGGGGCCAGGCCGATGCGGGCGGTCGCGACGCGAAAGCCTTTCGCTTCGAGCCCGAGCCCGCGCGCCGCGCGCAGCATGTTGGAGGCGCGGCTGCCGTCGCGGGAGACCCCGCACAGCCGGCGCAGTTCGGTCAACGGCAGCCATTTGCCATGCGCGGCCAGCACCATCGCCAGCGCCGCAGCCCCACATTCGACCGACTCGATCTGGAGCACGGTCGGCGTGCGGCGCCGTTTGAAGTCGCGCGCACCCAGGGCCAGCCCTTGCGACATCGTGTCAGGGCCGCAACCAGCCGAGCAGCGTCTCGGCGCGCGGGATGACGAGCGCAATCAGCGGAATGCGATCGACCACAAATTTCGCGTCGGCGATCGTGCCGGCCTCCGGCGGCGTCGCCGTGCCGCGCCCGGTCGACCATCTGAAGCCGCTCGGCGAGGCGGGGTCGCGCAGCAGACGCACGAGCACCTCATAGGGCGGGCCGGCCGCCGTCAGGCTGGCCACGAGTGCGCTGTTCTTCAGCACGCTCTGCATGCTTTCCGGCGTCGTCGGCAACTCGGCGACGCGCATGACCTCGCCCTCGATGAAGCCGTCGCGCTGCAGCCGCGCCGTGGACGGAACGATCTGCGCCGTCATGCCGGGCCGGACCCGTTTGCCGCCCCCGCCCTGGACATAGAGCCGGGCGACGAGTTCGTCCTCCCCGCCGCGTCCGGGCAGCATGCGAAACAGCGGCGCGCCAGCCCGGACCAATTCGCCCGTGGCGGCGGCGATCTCGGAGACGCGTCCGTCCGAGGGCGCCCGCACGACGCTGTTGCGCTCCAGAACCGCGCGCAGCACCGCGATATCGCGCTCGGCGAGGTCGAGCCTGATCTGGTTGGCGAGCAGTTCGCGGGCGTTCTGGGCGTCGCGCGCCTCGGTCTCGGCGGCGATCTGGACGAGGCCGCCGCGCGCCTCGGCGAGATCGTTCTGGTTGCGCGCCAGTTCGCTCTGGACCTCGAGCACGCGCGCTCGCGTAGAAATACCCTTGTCGGACAGCGCGCGCGTATTGGCGGCGAGTTCCGCCAGGGTCTCGCCGCGCGCCGTCAGCGTCTCGATCCGCTCCGTCAGCCCGCTGCTGCGGGCGCGACTGAAGCGCGTCTGCGCGGCCGACACCTGCTCCTGAAAAGCGGTCAGCCGGTCGCGCTCGTCGCGCAGGCTGTCGCGTTCGCGCTGCCGCAGCAGAAGGCGTTCGGCATGGTCCGGCTGGGCGATGTCGGCCACGATCTGGTCGCGCGCGACGGCGTCGCCGATCTCGACGCGGCGCATGATCAGCCGCCCGTCGGCGGGAGCCGGCACGTCGATCACGCCGCCGGGCGAGAGCAGGATGCCACGCGCCTCGACCTTGACCGCCGCCGTGCTCCAGAAGCTCCAGACGAGCGCGGCGACCAGCGTCAGGGCGAGACAGACAAGGGTCAGCCAGCCGAGCGGGTTGGCGATCCGCAGCATTTCGTCGAGCCGGTCGGGGCTGGGCGGGCGCAAGACGGGCCGCGGCGATCCGGACATCAGTCGCTCCCGGCGGCGATGTGTTGCAAGGCGCGGTCGTCGAGCTCGCCCTCACAGGCGTTCTGGGTGAGGGACAGGGCGACGCCGCCATCGGCGTCCCGGCTCGCGCTGATCAGCACATCGTCGGGCGGCGGCGCGCCGAGGAGCCGGGAGACGACCCCAGCGGGATCGCGCAGCACGTCGTCCGCCATGCTGGGGTCAGCCTTCGCCTGCTCGGCCAATGCCCGCAAGAAAAGCGCCAGCGCCTTGATGGAAGTCTGGTCGGCCATCGCTTGCCCGCCGCGCGCGCCTGTGTTTCGTGACGCTTCGTCAGCGAAACAGCGCCGCGCGACAGTCCCGTGACAGACGGCTGGCTGCGGCGGCCGTTTGGGCGTCAAACGTCCTTGCCGTAACGGCAGGCACCGCCCCCGGCGACCGCGTCCAGCAAATCGTCATCGAGTACACCGTTGAAGTCAGGGTCTTGCGCTGTAGCGAAACTGATCGTTCCGTCCACGCCCGTCGTCGCCGTGACCAGCACGCCCTCCGGCACCGGCTGCCCGGCCGCGTCTGCGATCGCCTGGCCCGGATCGGTCATGATCTGGTTGACCAGCTCGGGGTCGCTCTTGGCGCGTTCGGCCAGGTCCTGCGCGGCGTTCATCAGGGCGGCGATCGTGTCGGTTGTCGTCATGGTATCTTCCAATTCATCGATGGATCGTGTTCGGAATGGTTCAGGCAAAGATTTCGAACGAGCCAAGCGACATCCGTCAGACTAGTATCATCTTTGTGGAGCAATCCGGCCCTCGGCCTCCCGCCACGGCATCCAGCAGGGCGTCGTCGAGTTCGCCGTCGAACTCCGGGTCCTGCGCCGCAGAAAATACGATCGTCCCGTCCGCGTCTGTCGTAGCGGTAACGAGCACGCCCTCGGGCAGGGCGTGGCCGGCCGCCTCGGCGACCGCATGGCCCGGATCGGCCATGATCTGGTTGACCAGATCGGGGTTGCTCCTGGCGCGCTCGGCGAGGTCGGAGGCCGCGCTCATCAGCGTGGCGATGGTGTCGGCTGTCGTCATGAAATTACTCCCGATCGAAATGCGTGTGGTTTGTCCCGCGTGTCTAGATTTGTGTTTTCCCGGTGCAGTCCGACCCCACACCCCCGGCGACCGCATCCAGCAGCGCGTCGTCGAGTTCGCCGTCGAACTCCGGGTCCTGCGCCGCAGAAAATACGATCGTCCCATCCGCGTCTGTCGTCGCGGTAACGAGCACGCCCTCGGGCAGGGCGTAGCCGGCCGCCTCGGCGACCGCATGGCCCGGATCGGCCATGATCTGGTTGACGAGTTCCGGATCGCTCTTGGCGCGTTCGGCCAGATCCTGCGCGGCGCTCATCAGGGCCGCGATCGTGTCGGTCGTCGTCATCGTCGTCTCCATGTCAATCGTCCGGCGCCGCGCTCTGGTCGTGCTCGCCTTGATAGAGCCTAGCTCTACTCGTTGTTGCCCTTGGCCTGGCCATGGCAATTAACCCCTTGGCCCCCTGCGACGGCATCCAGCAGGGCGTCGTCGAGTTCACCGTCGAACGCCGGATCCTGCGCAGCGGTGAAGGCGATCGTTCCGTCCGCGTCTGTCGTCGCGGTAACGAGCACACCCTCGGGCAGGGCGTGGCCGGCCGCCTCGGCGACCGCATGGCCCGGATCGGCCATGATCTGGTTGACGAGTTCCGGGTCGCTCTTGGCGCGTTCGGCCAGATCCTGCGCGGCGCCCATCAGGGCCGCGATCGTGTCGGTCGTCGTCATCGTCATCTCCTTGCCAATGTCCTGCGGCGCGCGCCGGTCGAACTCGCGTGGGTAGAGCCTAGCCCGGCGTATCGAAATTCTTGGGCGAGCTATGGCCGCTCGTTGATTGCCCACCCCCCGCGACGGCATCCAGCAGGGCGTCGTCGAGTTCGCCGTCGAAATCCGGGTCCTGCGCGGCGGCGAAGACGATCGCGCCGTCCTCGCTCGTCGTCGCGGTGACCAGCACGCCCTCCGGCACCGGCTGCCCGGCCGCGTCTGCGATGGCCTGCGCCGGATCGGCCATAATCTGGTTGACCAGCTCGGGGTTGCTCCTGGCGCGCTCGGCGAGGTCGGAGGCCGCGCTCATCAGCGCGGCGATCGTGTTCGATGTCGTCATGGCGCTTTCCTTGATCCTGAGCGTGTCGTTCCGATCAGCCAGATGCCGGCTAAACGTTGTCTTTATGGCAAGTGATGGTGTTGCCGCCCGCGACCGCGTCCAGCAGCGCGTCGTCGAGTTCGCCGTCGAAATCAGGATCCTGCGAGGCGGCGAAGACGATCGTTCCGTCCTCAGCCGTCGTCGCGGTGACCATCACGCCCTCGGGCATGGGGTGCCTGGCCGCATCGGCGATCGCCTGCGCCGGATCGGCCATGATCTGGTTGACCAGCTCGGGGTTGCTCCTGGCGCGCTCGGCGAGATCTTGCGCGGCGCTCATCAGCGCGCCGATGGTGTCGGCTGTCGTCATGATCGTCCCCTCGTACAGCGCGAACGGAGCGCCCCAAAGCGGATCGGATCCTTCACGCATTTGACGTAAGGTTAAGAATACATTGTTACGGCTGGGTGACGGGACGCAATCAAGCGCTGTTGTTTGCCGGCATAATGATCGACGGGAGTTCTCCGTGACCAGGCAGTTGTGACAATGCTGGAGATCGCGCCGCTCCCGGCGCGCGCCCAAGGCTATGCCCGGCTGACCTTCCCGGCCTATCGCAGTCTTCTCGACGAGAGGCCCGACGACATGCTCGCGCTTGGCGCCGCTTGCGCGGGCGAGCCGGCTGGCCTGGCGCTCTGGTGGCGCGCCGGCGAGAGCTGGCGGCTGCTCTCGCTCGTCGTGCGGCCGGACCGGCGTCGGCGCGGCGTCGGACGACGCCTGCTCGCAGCGTCCGACGCCGAGATTGGAAAGGCGGGCAAGCGCGCCTTCTGGTCGGGCGCGCTGCCGGGTGCAGCCGCTTTCGAGGCGCTGCTGGCGCAGGCCGGCTGGTCGGGCAAGACGCTCGAATCCTATCGCTGCGCGCTCACCCCGGCGCAGGTCGAAAACTGGGCGAGCGGGCGCACGCTCGGCAAGATCGTCGACCGGGTCGGCCACTTCTCCTGGAGCCCCTGGGATATGCTGACGGCGGCCGACCACGCCGAAATCGCGGCGCTCGAAGCCTCGCCCGATTGTCCGCCCGGCTTCACGCCGAGCGCCTTCCTCGCCCGCAATGAACTCTGGCTCGCCCATGCCAGCGTGCTGCGCTGCCGCGGCGTCCCGGTCGGTTGGTGCCTGACGCGCCGGTCCGGCGACGCCGTATGGTACGAGAATTTCTGGACGCGACCCGAATATGTCCGCAGCGGCGCGCAAATCGCCATGCTGCTTGCGATCATCCGCCGGCAGGGCGAGCTGCTCGGGCCGGATTCGGTCGGACGCTTCGTCACCTCGGAGGATCGCCCCGGCATGCTGGCGCTGACGCGGGGCCAGTTTCAGGGCTGCCTGACCTTCAGGGACGAGTTCTGGCAGGCTAGCAAGGCGTGAGGCTGGAGGCCGGGGCCGTCACGCCATCATCGCCAGAGCGAACCCGACCACCAGCAGCACGACGCCGAGCAGCGCCAGCGCCGGGTTCGGGCGGGTGTATTCCACCGGCAGGTCGAGCGGTTCGGCGGCGTCGATCCGGTCCAGCGCCGCAGCGCGGAACATGTCGCGGCGGCCTCGGCTTGCGTCGTTCAAGGTTGATTTCCGTTTAGCGTCTATCGCCCATCGACCTATTTTTCCAAAGGCCTCGCCACCCCAGTCCCGCCGCGACCTCGCTCAGCAGCGCGTCGTCGAGCTCGCCCTCGAATGCGGGGTCGGCCTGCACGGCGAGCGCGATGGCGCCGTCCTCGCCGCGCGCGGCGCTGACCAGCATGCCTTCGGGAACCGAATGGCCGGCGGCGCGGCCGATTTCGGCGGCGGGATCGGCCAGAAGCGCCTCGGCCAGCGCCGGGTCGTCCTTGGCGCGGGCCAGCAAATCGTTCGCCGACGCCAACAGCCTCTTGATCTGCTCGCCGATGTCCATAGCGAGCTCCCCCAATTGCACCATGCAAGGCTATGAGCGGCCTGCGACACGGACATGACGCAAGGGACGTCGCGAGTCGCGATCGCCGACATCGCCCTGTCATGTGCAGCGGGGTCAATCCTCGTCCTCACCCGAGCGCTTGCCTTGCCCGATCTCGCCTCGCCCGCCCCGCGCCCGATCGCCGCCGCTTGCGGCTGGCTCGCGCGACAGGGCCTGCCACGCCGCGTCGCGACCCCGCTCGTGATCCAGGAGGAGGCGGCCGAGTGCGGGCTCGCCGCGCTCGCCATCGTGCTCGGTCATCACGGCGTCCATGTCGGGCTCGAAACCCTGCGCCGGCGCATGGGGACGGTCCGAAACGGCGCGACGGCGCGCGACCTCGCCGCGCTGGCCGCCGCCTCCGGCTTCAGCCTGCGGGCGGCGCGGATCGCGCCGGAGCGCTTCGGCAGGCTGGAGCTGCCGGTGATCCTCCACTGGCGCTTCAACCATTTCGTCGTGCTGGAGGCGGTCGAGCCCGGACGCATCCGCATCAACGACCCGGCCGGCGGGCCGCGCTGGCTCGGCGCCGACGAGATCGATGAGGATTTCACCGGCGTCGCGCTGCTGCTGCGTCCGGGTCCGACGGTGGCGCCCGTGGGCAGAGCCTTCTCGCTTCGGCGCAGCGCCGTCGCGCTCATCGGGCGGCAACCGGCGGCGGCCTGGCATCTCGCCGCCGCGCTGGCCGTGGCGGCCGCCGGTGGGGTGGCGATGCGTCAGGTCGCGGCCTTCGCCGACGCGTCAGGCTCCCCCGGCGCGGCCCTGGCCGCGTGCGTCGCGCTCCTCGTCGCGCTGGCGGCGTTCGGCTGGACGGCGCAAGCGCTGGAGCGCGCGCTCGGGGCGGCGACGACGCGGCGCGCCTGCGCGCTCCTGGCGGCCGCGCCGGCGAGCTTCTTCTGGCAGCGCGCGCCACAGACGCTCGCGGCGCTGCCGCGCCTGCCGACGGCGGCGGCGGCCGCGCCATGGCTCGGCGCCGTCGATCTCGCCCTGGCGAGTTTCGTCGCGGCGGCAATGTTCGCTCTGGCCCCGGCTGCCGCGGCCCTTCCGGTCCTGATGCTCGGCCTGTCGCTCGCCGTGACGGCAGCGGCGCTGCTGCGGCGCGGCTCGGCCCTGCCGGACGCGGTGCGGGGGGACCCGATGCCGGTCAGTCCAGGCCCCGACGCAATCGCGATGCTGACGCATAATCGCTGCGGCGGGCGCGACGGCGAACTCTTCGCCCAACTCGCCGGCGGCCATGCCCTGGGCGCACGGCGCCGGCGCCTCGGCCAGCCCTGGGCCGCCGGCCTGCATGGGCTTGGCGCGGGCCTGCGCCTGATGGCGCTCGCGGGCGGTCTTGGCGTAGGCCTGACCGCCGTGGCCGCGGGTTGGACGACCGGCGGGGACCTGATCGCCGTGCTGGCCGCAAGCATTGCGCTCGACGCGCTGGCGGTCCGCATCGTCTGGCGGCTGGCGAGCCTGCCTGCGAGTCGCGTGGCCATGATGGCGTGGCGCGACCTGAGCGCTGCACCATCGGGCGAGGCGGCCCCCGCGTCGCAGGCCGACCCGCGCACGACGGGGGGCGATCTCGTTTTCGCCGCCGTCTCGGCCGGGGCTTGCCCCGGCCGTCCGGCGCTGCTCGCCGGCTTCTCATGCGCGGTCTCGGCCGGCGCGCATGTCGCGGTCGAAGGGCCGGCCGGCAGCGGCAAGACCTTGCTGCTGCGCCTCGCCTGCGGGCTCTCGGCGCCAGAGGCAGGGCTGGTCACGCTCGGCGGTCAGCCGGTCGTGACGGCGGCGACAAGGCCCGGGCATGTCGGATGCCTCGGCCGTGGCCCGGCCTTCGCCCGCGCCTCCGTGCGGGAAACGCTGACGGGCGGGTCGTCCGGCTGGTCCGATCATGCGCTCGAGGCTGTGCTCGTCGAGATGCGCCTGTGGGACGCGATTGCGGCGCGCGGCGGGCTGGAGCTGGGCCTGACGCAGAACGCGCCGGAGCTCAGCGGCGGCCAGCGCGCCCGGCTCGTGCTGGCGCGGGCGTTGCTGCGCGAGCCGGCCCTGCTCTGCCTCGATGCGACGCTGGACAGCGTCGAGGCGGATTTGCAGGTGACCCTGCTCGCCAGCCTGCGCCGGCGCGGCTGCACGGTCCTGCTGGTCAGCCATCACGAGGCGCTGCGCGCTGCCTGCGATCGTCGGTTGCGCCTGCCCTTCTCCGGCGGAGGCGGCGATGCCGGAGGCTGAGGATTCTGGCGAACCCGGCGCGCCGGGGGGCGTGCGGCTACGCCGCGTCCGTCCGCGCGGCGCCGACTGGCGGAGGCGCGATCTCAGCCCCCTTTACGGCGGGCCCGGCGACGATGACGCGTTCTTCATGCGCTATCGGCGCTTTGCCGGGGTCCGCCTGTCATGGCGGGAGTGGCGCGCCTTCGCCATGAGCGACCTCGGGGGCGACAGGCTCGGCCTTTCCGGCGCGGCGACGCTGTCGGCGCTCGCGTTTGTTTCACCAGCGTTTATCCTGTCGCGACCAGACGCCTTCGAGATCGGCGGGGCGCCGCTCGCCATCCTGGCCCTATTGATCTTGGCGACCGCCGCCGCCGTCTTGACCGGCTGGGAGCGGCAATGGCGCGATCGTCTCGATGAGCGTGGCGACCTCGCGATCCAGGCGACGCTTTGGGACTGGCTGGCGGCCGCGCCGGGCGCAGCCTTGCGGGCGCTGGGCGCGGCCCGGACGGCGCAAGCGGCGGCCGCCGCGGCCGGGGAGGCGGATCGGGCCCGGGTGGCGGACACGACGCTGCTGGCCGAGGCGCCGCTGATCGGCGCGGGGTTGCTGGCGGCGGCGGCGCTGAGCGCCGCCTTCGCAGGCCTCATCGCGGCGGTCGCGCTCCTGCATGCTGCCGCGCAGGGCGCGATCGGCCTGGCGACCGCCGCCGCCCGCCGCGCCGCCGCTGGCGCCAGCGCCGATGCGGGCGAAGCCGCCGCCGCCATGGCCGCCGCCCTGCCCGAGGCGAGGCTCGACGGTTCGCAGGGCTGGCATCTGGCCCGGCTCGAGGCTGCGGCCGGGCGCGAGCGGCGGCACGGGGCGGGCATCGCGGCCTGGGAGACGGCGGGAGTGGTCGGCGCGGTCGGCGCGTCATTGCTGACGCTCGTCATGCTGATCGCCGTCGCGCCGGAACAGGGGGCGCTCGGCGTATTGGCGCCGCAACTCTACCTGTCGGCGCTGGTCCTGCCCGCCGCCGGCCGTTGCGGGGCTGCTCTGGCGGCACGGCTTGCAGCCGGCCTTCCGGCCGCCGCGACCGGCGTCTTCGCCGGGATCCGGCGCGATGATCGCCCCGCCGGTCGGGCCTGCCCGCCCGTCGCGCGCCTCAGCCTCGTGCGGGCCGGCCTGACCTATCCCGGCACGGACCGCCCGGCGCTGGCGCCGACCGATTTCAGCATCGGGCGCGGCGAGGTCGTCGCGCTGACCGGCGCGTCGGGCGCGGGCAAATCGACCCTGCTGCGCCTGCTGATGGGGCTCGACCGGCCCGATGTCGGCGCGGTGCTCGTCAACGGCATCGACCTGCGCACGCTCGATCTCGAAAGCTTCCAGACCCGCATCGCCGCGGTCGGCCAGAACGAGAGTTGCCCGGTGGCCACCATCCGCGCGATCGTCATCGGACAGGCGCGCATCCCGCCGCGCCGCGCCGCCGAGGCAATCGACCGCGCACACCTCGGCGCCATGGTCGCGTCGCTGCCGATGGGCCCGCAAACCCTGGTCACCAGCGCGAACTTTCCCTCGGCTTTGATCGGCAAGCTCTTCGTCGCGCGCGCTCTCGCGCGCAGCCCGGACATTCTATTGCTTGACGAAGCTCTGGATGCATTCACGGCATGCGAGCAAGCCGATCTCATGAATGATCTCCGTCGAGCCAGAATCGGGGTTATCTTTGTTACGCACAACCCTTTGTCCGCGGCCCTTGCCGACCGGATCGTCGAAATAAGAAACTGCCCGAATTCTTGATTCATGGACTGAATCTAAAGCACGCTGATTTTCAGCGGAATCGGGATTGAACGAATTAACAGTCCTGAGCCTAGGCTGCGGCCAGCCCGAACTGCAGCGCCGCCAGCCGCGCATAGAGCCCGCCCCGCGCCTTGAGCTCGGCATGGCTGCCCTCCTCGACGACGCGGCCCTCGTCCATGACGAGGATGCGGTCGGCAGACAGGATCGTGGCGAGGCGGTGCGCCACGACCAGCGTGGTGCGGCCCTGCATCAGCGCGTCGAGCGCGTCCTGAACCGCCCGTTCGCTTTCGGAATCGAGCGCGCTCGTGGCCTCGTCGAGCAGCAGGATCGGCGCGTCCTTCAGCACGGCGCGCGCGATCGCCAGCCTCTGGCGCTGGCCGCCCGACAGCGTCACGCCGCGCTCCCCGATGATCGTCTCGTAGCCATCCGGCAGCGCCCTGATGAAGCCGTCCGCGGCCGCCAGCCTCGCGGCCTCCTCGATCTCGGATTGCGACGCGCCCGGCCGGCCATAGGCGATGTTGTCGCGCACCGAGACGCCGAACACGGTCGGCTCCTGCGGCACCAGCGCAAAGCGCGCCCGCCACGCCTCGGGATCGGCCTCGGGGGCGGCGACGCCATCGACGACGACGCGGCCCGAAGCCGGATCGTAGAAGCGCAGCGCCAGTTGCAGCACGGTGCTCTTGCCGGCCCCCGAGGGACCGACCAGCGCCACGCGCTCGCCCGGGCGGACGCTCAGGCTCAGCCCGTCCAGCGCCGAAGCGCTGCGGCCTGGGTAGGAAAACGAGACGTTCTCGAAGGCGAGTTCGCCACGCGGCGGCTGCGGCATCGGCTTCGGGCGCGGCGGCGCGGCGATGACGGGCTGCGTCGCGAGGATTTCGCCGAGCCGGCCGGCCGCGCCGGCCGCGGCCGAGATTTCGCCATAGACCTCCGACAACTGGCCGAGCGAACTCGCCGCCAGCACGGCGTAAAGAATGAACTGCGACAACCTTCCGCCGGTCATGCGGCTCTCGAACACCTCGGTCGCGCCGGTCCAGAGCACCCAGACGACGCTGGCGCTGACCAGGAAGATCGCGACGCCCGACAGTAGCGCGCGCGAGGCGGTGGCGGCGCGCGAGGCGTCGTAGGCCTCGTCGGAGGCCGTGGCGAAGCGTTGCGCCGTCTGCCGGGCGGCTCCGAAGGACTGCATGGTCCGGATCGCGCCGACCGCCTCCGAGGCGAAGGCGGAGGCGTCGGCGAGCCGGTCCTGCGCCGCCCGCGCCCGCCGGCGCACCGACCGGCCCGACAGCACCAGCGGCAGCACGATCAGCGGGATCGCGCCGATCACGATCGCCGAGAGCTGCGGGCTGGTGATCACCATCAGCGTCAGGGCGCCGACGACCATGATGCCGTTGCGCAGCGCGATCGAGGCCGTCGAGCCGAAGGTCGACTTGATCTGGGTGGTGTCGGCGGTCAGCCGCGAGACGAGGTCGCCCGCCCGGCTCGAATCGAAGAAAGCCGGCTCCAGCTTCGTCAGATGCGCGAAGACGTCGGCGCGCAGATCGGCGACGATGCGCTCGCCGACCGTCATCACGAGATAGAACCGGGCAGAGCTCGCCAGCGCCAGCACCGCGACGACGCCGATCAGCAGGATGAAGTAGCTATCGGCCATGTGCTGCTCGCCGCCGGAAAAGCCGGCGTCGATGACGCGGCGCAACGCCAGCGGCAGGGTCAGCGTCGCGCCCGAGGCGATGACGAGAGCCAGCAAGGCGAGCCCGATCCGGCCCTTCTGCCGCAGCGCATAGGGCCAGAAGGAGGAGAGCGATCGGAAATCGGGGCGCGGCTTCCTGTCGTCTTTGTCGGCTTGGGCCACGCGTCTTCGTCCTGTCATGCTTGCGCTGTCGGCGCGGCTGCGATATGTGCACGCGACTTCACGACAGGCTCATACGAATTCTTCGACGGGCCGGCCACCCATGCCCGCGGATCGTCGCAGGCCCGTTTTCCGTTACTGAGGATTTCGCCATGAAGACCGGCATCCATCCCGATTATCACACCATCAAGGTCGTCATGACCAATGGCACCGAATACTTCACCCGTTCGACGCTCGGCAAGGAGGGCGACACCCTCAATCTCGACATCGACCCGACGACGCACCCGGCCTGGACCGGCGGCTCGCAGCACATGCTCGATCGCGGTGGCCGCGTGTCGCGCTTCAACTCGCGTTTCGGCGCCTTCGGCGCGCTCGGCAAGAAGTGATTTCGCGGCGATCGACCTGATCGCCCGCTGATCAAGATGGGAAAGGCCCGGCCATCACTGGCCGGGCCTTTTGCTGTCTGGCGGCGATTGGTCGCGCCGCGACGATGCGTTCAGCGGCCCAGCCCCAGCCTGGCCTGCAGGCTGGCGAGCTGGTCCTGCACCGGGTTCGCCGTTTCGTGGACCGGCGCCGCTCCCGACATCTGGCCTTCGAGATGGCGAATCCGGTCCTGCAGGCGCACCGAATGCGCCATCAGGTCGCGCAGGCTCTGGGGCAGCCGGGCGAAATCCTGATGCGCGGGCTGGATCATCGACTCCGATATCCGGACCTTGTTGTTCTCGGCGCGGGCCTGCTCGGCCGTCATCTCGCCTTCGGCCACGGCGCGCTGAACCAGGAGCCAGGACGCGATCTGCATCAGGCGCGTCGTCAGCCGCATGCTCTCGGTGGCGTAGGTCAGCGAGACCTCGCGCGGCAGAAGGGCCGACTCGGCCCGCCCCTCGCCATCGAGATAGGAGGCGGTCTGCTCGACAAGACCCATGCCCTCGCGGAACAACTGCATGAAGGCCTCGGATTTGACGAAGCCGCGCGCAAACGGGATCGCGCCGTCGTCCTGTCTCCTGTCCAGCATCAGCACGTCGTTCATCGCAATGTCTCCCCTCGGCACGGATGCGTGCGCGTCTGGGACGCGAACACGGCTCATGCCGCCAACTCCGCAAGGATAGCGCCGATGACGGTCGCAGGCTGCGGTAAGATCGGGTTAACCTTAACGGTGCGAGAAGATAAAAAAAGAGCCGCCCGAAGGCGGCTCGAAGGTCAACAGGGAGGCGTCAAACAGAGTGGGCAGGAGCCACTCGACATCCAGACAAACTGGATGATGCGATTCATACTTTGGAATCGTTAAGGCCGCGTTAATGACGCAGCGGCATGTGGCGGCCTTCAGTCGCTTTTTCGAAAGAATGCGTCTGCCGCCGAGCGGGAGGCGTCCTTCTTCGCCCGCGCCCCCATCAGCCGCTCGATCTCGGCCTGCAGCGCCGCGACGCGTTCATCGATTTCGCCCAGCGAGAGCATGGACAGGTCCTGCCCGACCTCGTGGATCGATTTCGGCTTCGGGCGGTCGTCCTCTGGAAAGATCGACATGGCTGCCTCACATTCGCCTGCATCGCTCGTCGGCAAGTCGTATCCCCTTGTCGCCGCCAACTCCACCCGATGTCTTTGCCGACAGGACCATCCGACATGACCGCCTTGCCCACCACCATGACCGCGATCGGCTTCGACACGCCGGGCGGCCCCGAAGTCCTGCATCCCCAGACGCGGCCGGCGCCGAAGCCGGGAGCAGGCGAAGTCCTGGTCAAGGTCGCGGCCGCCGGCATCAACCGCCCCGACGTGCTGCAGCGTACGGGCGGCTACGCCCCGCCGCCGGGCGCATCCGACATTCCGGGCCTGGAGATCGCCGGCACGGTCGTGGCGCTGGGCGACGGCGCCAGCCGCTTCAAGCTCGGAGACCTGCTTTGCGGCCTCGTCGCCGGCGGCGGCTATGCGGAATACGCCACCGTGCATGAAAGCAACGCGCTGCCCGTGCCGGCCGGCCTCTCGCTCACCGAGGCGGCGGCGATCCCCGAAACCTATTTCACCGTCTGGACCAATGTCTTCCAGCGTGGCCGGCTCCAGTCCGGCGAGAGCCTGATGATCCATGGCGGCACATCGGGCATCGGCACCACGGCGATCCAGCTTGCCAAGGCCTTCGGCGCGACCGTGATCGCGACAGCCGGCTCGGCGGACAAGTGCCAGGCCTGCCTCGATCTCGGGGCGGACCATGCCATCAACTACCGGAGTGAGGATTTCGTCGCCGCCAGCCGCGAGGCGACCGGAGGACGCGGCGTCGACCTGATCCTCGACATGGTCGGGGGCGACTATATCAACCGCAATTACGAGGCGGCCGCCGAGAGCGGGCGCATCGTGCAGATCGCCTTCCTCAACGGCCCGAAGGCGCAGGTCGACTTCCGCCGCCTGATGATGAAGCGCCTGACCCATACCGGCTCGACCCTGCGGCCGCGCACCATCGCCGAGAAGGCCGCCATCGCCGACGAACTGCGCGCAAAGGTCTGGCCGCTGATCGAGGCCGGCGCGTGCCGGCCGGTGATGTTCAGGACCTTCCCGCTCGGAGAAGCCGCCGCCGCCCACGCGTTGATGGAGAGCAACGCGCATATCGGGAAGATCGTGCTGACGCTTTGAGGTCTTGTGCGACCTATTCTCAGCCGACCGAGACGGGAAAGGCTTGCCGCGATCAACGGACTAACCATCTGGACCTATGACTGGGTGCCTGAAGGCTCCCGTGGTTTTGTGCGCGATCTCAGGCTGCGATGGGCCTGCGAGGAAGCTGGCCTCAGCTACGCGGTCGCAACGGTTCCCGTCGATGACCGCGCGATCAATCATCTCGACCGCCAGCCCTTCGGCCAGATTCCCTGCCTTAACGACGGGGAACTGGAGATCTTCGAAAGCGGCGCGTGCCTGCTGCATCTCGCCCGGAAAAGCGAAAAGCTGATGCCGCGCGATCCGGTCGGAGAAGCGGACACCCTGCAATGGACGATCGCCGCGCTCAACTCGATGGCGATGGTCACCGTACCGTGGTGGTTCCTGAAGATCTGCGGCGATGACGACAATCAACTGACGGGATGGCTGCGCCAGCGCCTCGACCACCTCGAAAAGGTCTTGAGCGAACGGGAATGGCTGGCGGCCGGCCGCTTCACCGTCGCGGGCCAGCTGATGGCGGATGCGCTTCGGATTTCGGAGGTCCGCGCTTTTAGCGACCGGCCGGCGACCGAGGCCTATGTCGTCCGTGCGACCGAGCGCCCCGCATTCAAGAAGGCGCGAGCCGGCCAGATGGCTCTTTTCGAGGCGGGCGATGAAACGGGGGTTCCTCCCGGTCGTCCGGGATGACGGCATGCGGTCGATCGACAAGCTCGCATGGACAGCCGCCGCGCCCTCGCCTATAAGCCAGCCATCCCACTCATCGTCGATGATTTGGATGGCCGGCCGGGGAGGCTGGTCTGCGCCCGAGAGCTATTGTCCGCGACACTGCCCCGGTGAGAGACCGGCTTTCGCGATTCAGGAGAGAATTCCGTGTCAAATCCCCCGCTGATGCCGAAAGCCACTGCGGTCTGGCTCGTCGAGAACACCTCCCTGACCTTCGAGCAGATCGCCGAGTTCTGCAGACTCCACCCGCTGGAGGTCCGCGGCATCGCCGATGGCGAGGTCGCCGCCGGCATCAAGGGCATGGACCCGATCAATTCCGGACAGCTCACCCGCGAGGAACTCGAGCGCGCCGCCGCCAACCCGGCCCACCACCTCAGGCTCGCAGAGCGCAAGGTGAAGGTGCCCGAAATGAAGAAGTCCAAGGGTCCGCGCTATACGCCTGTTTCCAAGCGCCAGGACCGGCCCAACGCCATTCTCTGGCTGCTGCGGAACCATGCCGAACTCAAGGACGCGCAGATCATCCGTCTGGTCGGAACGACCAAATCGACCATCGCCCAGATCCGCGACCGGACCCACTGGAACGCCCAGACGCTGACGCCGATCGACCCCGTCAGCCTCGGCCTGTGCTCGCAGATCGATCTCGATTTCGAGGTCGGCCGCGCCGCCAAGGACCGCCCGGCCGTCGCGGCCGAGGTCGGCTCGACGCTGCTTTCGGCGGAGGAGACGACAGCGCCGGCCGCCGCGCCCGCGCTCAACCAGACCTTCGCCGACATGGGCAAGCCCAAGCGTGAGGAAGAGGCCGCGATCGACGTCGATTCCGTCTTCTCCAAGCTCAAGCAGATGAAGCGCCCCGCCGACGAGGACGAGGGTTGAGGATCGAAGGGCCGCTGCCTGCAGCGGCCCTTTTTCGTTGGGGCCAGCCCTGATGCCGGACGCCACGCTCGCTTTCACTTTCCTGGGCACAGGCGCGCCGCCCGTCAGCCTGCGCCGCGCCGGGCCGGCCCATCTCGTCGAGGCGGCAGGCCGCAAGCTTCTGGTCGACTGCGGCTCGGGCGTCGGCCAGCGGCTCGTCGCGGCGGGAACGCGCGGGGCCGATATCGACGCGCTCATCGTCACCCATGAGCATTCCGACCATCTGGTCGATTTCTACCAGTTGGTGATCTCCTCCTGGCATCAGGGTCGCAACCGGCCCTGGCGCGTGCTCGCGCCCAAGCCGGCGCTGGCCAACATGCGCGCCCAATACGAGGCTTTCGCCCGCGAGCGTGCGCTACGAATCGCCTTCGAGAAGCGGCCGGATGCGACCGGGCTGGAGGTGATCTTCGAGGAGTTGCGCGAGGGCCAGGTCGACGGGCTCGGCGATCTGACCGTCGAGGCGTTCCTCGTCGATCACAGGCCGGTCGAACCCGCCTTCGGGCTGGCGCTGTCTTGCGGAGACAACCGGATCGTCTTCTCCGGCGACACACGCCTGACGCCGTCGCTCGAACGGGCAGCTCAAGGCTGCGACCTGCTCGTCTGCGAGGTCTTCATCGACGCCCAGATGCCCGCCGTCGCCGGCGTCCGCTCGGCCGAGACGGTGGCCTCGGTGGCGAGCTATCACATGACGCCTTCGGTCGTGGCCGGGCTGGCTTTGCGCTGTGGCGCGAAGGCGTTGGCGCTGACCCATCTCGTGCCGCCGGCCGCTGATACGGCAGCGCTTGCCCGCGAGATCAGGGCGGCAGGCTTCAGCGGCCCGCTGATCGTCGGCGAAGACCTGATGCGGGTCTCGCTGCCGGAGCGGCTGCTCGGCTGGAGCGGCGCGACGATCGGATTTTGAGAACGCTGTTCGTGCCAACTCGCACCGTCATCCCGGACGACCGAAGGGAGACCTACCCGATCCCCCTGCCCTTCAACGCCACCCCGATCTCGCCCAGCACCGCCGGATCCTCGATCGTGGCCGGCATCGCGTACTCTTCCCCATCGGCGATCTTCTTGATCGTGGCGCGCAGAATTTTTCCTGAGCGCGTCTTCGGCAGCCGGTTGACGGTGAGCGCCAGCTTGAACGCCGCCACGGGGCCGATCCTGTCGCGGACCAGCGCCACCAGTTCGCGCTCGACCTCGGCCGGCGTCTGCGTGACGCCCGATTTCAGCACGACGAAGCCGCAGGGCTGCTCGCCCTTGAGCGCATCGCGGATGCCGACGACGGCGCATTCGGCCACGGCGGGATGCGAGGCCAGCACCTCCTCCATGCCGCCGGTCGAGAGCCGGTGGCCGGCGACGTTGATGATGTCGTCGGTGCGGCCCATGATGAAGATGTAGCCGTCGGCGTCGATATAGCCGGCGTCCGAGGTGTTGTAGTAGCCCGGATGAGCCGTCAGGTAAGCCTCGCGGAAGCGCGCATCGTCCTGCCAGAGCGTCGGCAGCGCGCCCGGCGGAAGCGGCAGCTTCAGGACTATCGCGCCCATCGTCGCGGCCGGCACGGGCTTGCCGGCATCGTCGAGGCACTCGACCGCAAACCCCGGCAGCGGCACGGTCGGCGAGCCGTGCTTCACCGGCAGCAGCTCGAGCCCCATCGGGTTGCCGGCGATGCAGTATCCGGTTTCGGTCTGCCACCAATGGTCGATGACGGGGACCTTGAGCACCTCCTCGGCCCATTTCAGCGTGTCGGGGTCGGCCCGCTCGCCAGCGAGGAACAGCGCCCTGAAATGCGAGAGATCGTGCCCCGCCAGCAGCTTGGCCTGCGGGTCTTCCTTGCGGATGGCGCGGAACGCGGTCGGCGCGGTGAACATCACCACCGCCCTGTGCTCGGCGATGACGCGCCAGAACGCGCCGGCGTCGGGCGTGCCGACCGGCTTGCCCTCGTAGAGCACGGTTGTCGCACCCTGGATCAGCGGGCCGTAGACGATGTAGCTGTGGCCGACGACCCAGCCGACGTCGGATGCGGTGAACATCACCTCGCCGGGCTTCACCCCGTAGAGATTGTCCATGGTCCATTTCAGGGCGACCATGTGGCCGCCATTGTCGCGCACCACGCCCTTGGGCCGGCCGGTCGTGCCGGAGGTGTAGAGCACATAGAGCGGGTCGGTCGCGGCGACCGGAACACACTCCGCCTTGCGGCCATTGGCGCGGGCGGCGGCGACCAGCATGCGCCAGTTCCTGTCGCGCGTGACATGCATCGAGCAGTCGGCCTGCGGGCGCTGGAGAACGATGCAGGTTTGCGGCTTGTGGCTCGCGAGATCGATCGCCGCGTCGAGCAGCGGCTTGTACTCGACGACGCGCGCGGGCTCGATGCCGCAGGTCGCGGTCATGATCACTTTCGGCCGTGCATCGTCGATCCGCGTCGCCAGCTCCTTGGCGGCGAAGCCGCCGAACACCACCGAATGCACCGCCCCGATCCGCGCGCAGGCGAGCATCGCGAAGGCGGCCTCGGGCACCATCGGCATGTAGACGATGACGCGGTCGCCCTTGCCGACGCCGAGATCGGCAAGCACGGCGGCAAGCGTTGCGACCTCGTCGAGCATCTGCGCGTAGGTCCAGGACGCACTTGTGCCGGTGACGGGGCTGTCATGGATCAGCGCGGCCTGTTCGCCCCGCCCGTCTCGGACATGCCGGTCGAGCGCGTTGAAGCAGGTGTTGCAGATGGCGTCAGGGAACCAGCGGCCATAGGGGCCCGATGTCGGATCGAAGATCGTCTTCGGCGGCTCGATCCAGTCGAGCCCCTGCGCCACCTGCGCCCAGAAACCATGCGGGTCGGCCTGCCAGCGCGCGTAAGTCTGCGCATAGCTGTTTGCATGCGGGGCATTCATCGGACGCGTTCCTCTCGGCGGCGTTCTGGCCTAGACCCTCGCGAGACGGCGGCGGGTCAGGCGAATTTTGCGCGGATCGTGCGCAGCAAGCCCGGCTCCGCGCAAGCGCCTGCCATGTCAGACTTTCGCAGAGCGGCCGTGCGGTGATTCCCTGATGCGCCAGACATGACGTTCGACTCAGCCTTCTTCGCCGCCATGGCGCCGGCCGTCATTCTGATGGGCCTGGCCAAGGGCGGCTTTTCGGGCCTCGGCCTGCTCTCGCTGCCGTTGATGGCGCTGGTCGTCTCGCCGGTGCAGGCCGCCGCGATCATGCTGCCGCTGCTGATCGCGCAGGACGTCGTCACCGTCTGGTCCTATCGGCGCGAATTCGACCGGCGCAATCTCGCGATGATGATGCCAGGCGCCGTGCTCGGCATTCTCGCCGGCTATCTGCTTGCGGCGCGCGTGTCCGACGCAGCCGTCGGCCTCGCGGTCGGGCTGATCTCGATCGGCTTTTCGCTGCGCCGGCTGCTCGGCGCCAATCTTGCGTCCGCGCCAGCCAAACCCGCCGCGCTCGCGCCGGCGACGTTCTGGGGCGCGATCAGCGGCTTCACCAGCATGATCGCCCATGCCGGCGGCCCGCCCTTCCAGATCTACGTCCTGCCGCAGCGCCTGCCGCCTGCGATCTATGTCGGCACCAACGCCATCTTCTTTGCCGCCATGAATCTGATCAAGGTCGCGCCCTATCTCGCGCTCGGCCAGTTCAGCGCTGCAAATCTCACCGCCTCGGCCGCGCTCTTCCCCGTTGCGATCGCCGCGACGCTCGCCGGGGTCTGGCTCGTGCGCCGCGTGCCGCCGGAGCGCTTCTACACGATCATCTACTGGCTGCTGCTGGCGGTAGGCGTGAAGCTGCTGTTCGACGGCCTTCGTGGGTTGCTTTGAGCGGCAGGCGATTGCGCCCTCTCGTAAAAAGGGATGGATTACGGACAAGGCCCGCAGTGGCTATGGCTTGCGCGCCAGCGAGGGGAAACAACGCCGCCATGACCAGCGCCTACGACCGCGACCTCGACCGCAACCCGGCGAATTTCCAGCCGCTGACGCCGCTGACCTTCCTCGAGCGGGCGGCCGGAATCTATCCGGACCGCATCGCGATCGTCCATGGCCCGCTGCGGCGCACCTATGCGCAGTTCTACGCCCGCGCGCGGCGCCTCGCTTCGGCGCTGGCCAGGCACGGCATCGGCAAGAACGACACCGTCGCGGCGATGCTCCCGAATACGCCCGCCATGCTCGAATGCCATTACGGCGTGCCGATGTGCGGCGCGGTGCTCAACACGCTGAACACGCGGCTGGACGCCGCCATCATCGCCTTCTCGCTCGACCATGGCGAGGCGAAGGTCGTGATCATCGACCGCGAGTTCTCCAGGACGATGCGGGACGCGCTGGCGCTCTGCGCCGTGAAGCCGCTGGTCATCGACTATGACGATCCGGTCTATGACGGTCCCGGCGAAAGGCTGGGAGCTATCGAATACGAGGACTTCCTCGCGCAGGGCGACCCCGGCTTCGCCTGGACGATGCCGGCCGACGAATGGGATGCGATCTCGCTGAACTACACCTCGGGCACCACCGGCGACCCCAAGGGCGTGGTGTATCACCATCGCGGCGCGAGCCTGCTCGCGACCTCCAACGTCGTCACCTGCGGCATGGCCAAGCATCCGGTCTATCTCTGGACGCTGCCGATGTTCCACTGCAACGGCTGGTGCTTCCCCTGGTCGATCTCGATCCTGGCGGGAACCCATGTCTGCCTTCGTCAGGTCCGGGCGAAGGCGATGTACGACGCGCTCGCCGACCATGGCGTGACCCATATGTGCGGCGCGCCGATCGTGATGTCGACGCTGCTGAACGCCACCCCCGACGAGCGCCGCGGCTTCTCGCAGAAGGTCTCCTTCTTCACCGCCGCCGCCCCGCCGCCCGAGGCCGTGCTGGCCGCGATGGCGCAGGCCGGCTTCGGGGTGACGCATCTCTACGGCCTGACCGAAATCTACGGCCCCGCCGTCGTCAACGACTGGAACAGCGACTGGGACGCCCTGCCACCCCCTGAGCAGGCCGCGCTGAAGGCGCGCCAGGGCGTGCGCTATCCGGCGCTGGAGGGGCTGGAGGTGCTCGACCCCGACACGCTCGAACCCGTAGCCCGCGACGGCGTCAGCATGGGTGAGGTGATGATGCGCGGCAATGTCGTGATGAAGGGCTATCTCAAGAACCCGAAGGCGACGCAGGCGGCCTTCGCCGGCGGCTGGTTTCATTCCGGCGATCTCGGCGTGCGCTACGCGGACGGCTACATCCAGCTCAAGGACCGCTCCAAGGACATCATCATCTCGGGCGGCGAGAACATCTCCTCGATCGAGGTCGAGGACGCGCTCTACAAGCATCCCGCCGTGCAGGCGGCGGCCGTCGTCGCGCGGCCCGACGAGAAATGGGGCGAAACCCCTTGCGCCTTCGTCGAACTTAAACCCGGCCAGAGCGCGACCGAGGCCGAGATCATGGCCTGGTGCAAGGGCCTGCTCGCCTCGTTCAAATGCCCGCGGACGGTGGTGTTCGCCGAGCTTCCCAAGACGTCCACGGGGAAGATCCAGAAGTTTCGGCTGCGCGAGATGGCGAGGGCTTTGTAGGAGCGGTCGGCTCGCGGCCCTACCTGTCCGCCATCTCCGGCACCGCCCTCACCGCGACCCCGTAACCCTGTGCGCCGAGCCCGGCGATCACCGCCGTCGCCGCCTGTGACATCAGCGACTTGTGGGAGATCGGCTCGCGGCGGTGGATGTTGGAGATGTGCAGCTCGACGATCGGGCCGGGGAACATCTTCAGCGCGTGGAGAATAGCCATCGAGGTGAAGCTGAAGGCGGCCGGGTTGATGACGATCGCGCTGCCATCGTCGATCGCCTCGTGGATCCAGTCGAGCAGCTCGTATTCGCGGTTCGATTGCCGGAAGACCAGCGGCGGGAACGCTGCCGGGCAGGCGCGGCCCGGCCAATGAAAAGCCGGCCCCTCGCGGGGCCGGCAAATCTCGGAAACGAAGCGCAATGCCGGGCCCGCATCGGCCCGGAAGCGCTCGATGCAACGGCCCGTCTAATGCAAAGTGCGCCCTGGCATGGTCTGCCGCACGCGCTCGATCTCCTCCTTCAGCAGCAGCTTCTTTCGCTTCAACTCGGTTACGCTGAGATCGTCCGAGGACGGACTGGCCACGGCCTGCGCTATCGCCTCTTCAAGCTGGCGATGCTTGCGTTCGAGTTCGACGAGATGGGTCTGCAGCGACATCTGGATCCTCCTGATGAGCGGTTGACGGAAGGCAGTCTGGCATAGAGCCGGCTTCACGTCTGCGGGGCTGTCTCGCGCCGCACCATGACTTTCCGTGATCCTCACCGGCTCCTTTCTCCGAAGGCGCGAATATGAGCCGTCGACCCGCCGCAGGCTCCACGCTCTTGCGGCGCATGCGGCAGCTTCGCATAGTCCGGTCCAAACGCGGCGATGATGAGATGGCTTCATGGGATTCGAGCTCAGCCCGGAGGAGGTCGAGACCTTCACCAACGAACTGGCCCGGCTGCGCGAGGAGCATCGCGATCTCGATTCGGCCATCGACGCGCTCGAACGCGTCGGCGCGATCAACCAGATCCAGGTCCAGCGGCTGAAGAAGCGCAAGCTCTATTTGAAGGACCGCATCGCCCAGATCGAGGACGCGCTGACGCCTGATATTATCGCGTGAGTGAAGCGCGTCCGATTCCCCGCTTGCTTCCGCAGCGTTGCCCGGTCTAGATCGCGCGCTTCCTCACCCAAGCTGCGGAAGCGTTCCGTTTCATGGCCCAAGCCTCCCCGCCCGCCTCCGATCCTGCCGCCGCCGATCCTGTCGTGGCCATCGTCATGGGCAGCCAGTCCGACTGGGCGACGATGCGCCATGCCGCCGAGACGCTCGACGCGCTCGCAGTCGCATACGACGCCCGCATCGTCTCGGCCCATCGCACGCCCGACCGCATGGTGAGCTTCGCCAAGGGCGCGAAGGCCGAAGGCTTCAAGGTCGTGATCGCGGGCGCGGGCGGCGCGGCGCATCTGCCGGGCATGGTCGCTTCGCTGACGCCGCTGCCGGTCTTCGGCGTCCCTGTCGAATCGAAGGCGCTGTCGGGCCAGGACAGCCTGCTCTCCATCGTCCAGATGCCGGCCGGCATTCCGGTCGGCACGCTCGCCATCGGCCGCGCCGGGGCGGTCAATGCTGCCCTGCTTGCGGCCGCCGTTCTCGCCCTCTCCGACGAGGCGCTTGCCGCTCGGCTCGACGCCTGGCGCGCGAAGCAGAGCGCCGCCATCGCAGAGCGCCCGACCCGGGACGAGGCATGAGCGCGCCCGATCCGACGGGGCTCGCGCCCGGCGCCGTGCTCGGCATTCTGGGCGGCGGACAGCTCGCCCGGATGATGGCGCTGGCGGCCGCCGATCTCGGCGTGCGCGCCCATATCTTTGCGCCCGAGCCCGACAGCCCGGCCTTCGACGTCGCGGCGCGCCACACTGTCGGCGATTACGAGGACGAGGCGGCGCTCGCGCGCTTCGCCGATGCGGTCGATGTCGTGACCTACGAATTCGAGAACGTGCCGGCCGCGACCGCAGCTTTCCTGGCCGCGCGCACGCCGCTGCATCCCGGCGCCCGCGCGCTCGGCCTGACGCAGGACCGCCTCAGCGAAAAGACATTCGTCGCTGGGCTCGATCTCGCGGTCGCTCCCTTCCGCGCCGTCGATTCGCTTGCCGATTTGCAGGCGGCGGTCGAAGCGCTCGGCAGACCCAGCATCCTCAAGACCCGTCGCTTCGGCTATGACGGCAAGGGCCAGGTCAAGATTACGGCCGACACGAACCTTGCCGAGGCCTATGAGGCGATCGGCCATTTCCCTGCGATCCTCGAAGGCTTCGTGCCGTTCACGCGCGAAGTCTCGGTCGTGGCCGCGCGCGGCTTCGACGGCGCGTTTGCAGCCTTCGATCTCTGCGAGAACGAGCATCGCGAACACATCCTCGCCTTCACCCTCGTGCCGGCCAGGGTCTCAGCCCCGGCAGCAGCGGCCGCCAGCGAGGCGGCACGCAAGATCGGCGCGGCGCTCGGCTATGTCGGCGTCTTCGCGGTCGAGATGTTCGTCGTCGGAGATGGCGTGGACGAAACCGTCATCGTCAACGAGATCGCGCCGCGGGTGCATAACTCCGGGCACTGGACCAGCGAGGGCGCTGAGACATCGCAGTTCCACCAGCATGTCCGCGCCGTCTGCGGCTTTCCGCTCGGCTCGGTCGCACGACGCGGCAGGATCGAGATGGAGAACCTGATCGGCGACGCCGCCCTGCGCTGGCGCGCCTTGCTGGCCGAACCCGGCGCGCATCTGCATCTCTACGGCAAACGCGACGCCAGACCTGGCCGCAAGATGGGACATGTGACGCGGATCGCGCCCGAGGCAGGCTGACGTCAGAGAACGCGGCCCAGCCGCTCGCCCCGCGCCGCCCAGAAGGTCCTCACCGCAGCGGGAACGACGCCAAACCGGCCATAGAGCCACATCGCCCAGCCTCCCGGTTCAGCCCCCCCGGCCTGCCGGTACGGTTCGAGCAGTCGCTCCAGCACGATCTTGCGATGACGCCGCCTGGCGTGCGGGCTCAGCGCCGAGCCGGGCGTCTGCATCACCAGTTGCACCAGCCGGTGCAGCACGACCTCGTCAGTGGTCGACGCCAGCCGGGTGACCTCCTCGTCGAGGACGCTCTGCTTGGCCTGCGCCAGCGTCTGACCCTTCGCATAGGCCTTCTCGACTCTGAGCCAGACCGGGCCGGCGATGTCGTTGGCGGCCAGGATGATGCGCCGCTGCGTCTCCAGGTCGAGATTGTCGTCCAAGCGATCGTTCCTCCTTTTTTCAGGCCTGCCGACATGGACAGCCCTCGGCTTTTCTGTTACGCGCAGAACTCTTCCAAGGTGCGTATTTCACGCGCCTCCGGACCTAATCTTTTTAGACCAACCCGCTAAAGACGGACACTTCACGTGCAGGTTCTCGTTCGCGACAACAACGTCGACCAGGCTCTTCGCGCACTCAAGAAAAAGATGCAGCGCGAGGGCATCTTCCGCGAGATGAAGCTCCGCGGCCACTTTGAGAAGCCTTCGGAGAAGAAGGCGCGCGAGAAGGCCGAGGCCGTCCGCCGCGCCCGCAAGCTGATGCGAAAGAAGCTCCAGCGCGAAGGCCTGCTGCCGGCCCCGGTGAAGCCGAAGCGTCCCTGAGCCCGAGGCGCCCCCCGGGGGGCCGCGGTCCGCGCCTTGCTAGCCATGTCTTGCGCCTGGGGGCATCCTCCGGGCGCATTCGCATTTCCGGACCGGCTGGGCTATGAATCGGTCCCGAGCAGGTGGACGAGACGTTGTTTTTACGGCGTCGTTAACCAAGTCTTGTCCATTATCCAGCTCTTGGCGGGATGATGACGCTCTCGGATGCAGGCGTCGCTGGTTGGGCAGGCGGCAGGTCGCGCGGAACGAACGATCCGGCCGCGACGAGCGAGGCACGAAACCGATGAGGAATGGCATGGACGCAAGCAAGAACTGGCTGGCCGCGATCGGCCTCGCCGTTGCGCTGGCGGGCTGCGACACGGTCTCCAATCTTGGGTCCGGCCCGGCCATCGCCGAGATCGACACCTCGTCGGCCGAGAACGCGAGCGTCAATATCAGCTCGTTGTCGGATGTCATCAGCCGCAACCCGAACGACCCGAACGCCTACAACACGCGTGGGGCCGCCTATGCCCGCATCGGCCGGTTCTCGGATGCGATCGGCGATTTCACCAAGGCGGTGCAACTCGACCCCAATATGGCGTCCGCCTACACCAACCGGGCGCTCGCTCTGCGCCAGAGCGGCCGCAACGATGCCGCACTCGCCGATTTCAACCGCGCCACGGCGGCCAACCCGAACTACGCGCCGGCCTATATCGGCCGGGCCAACCTGCTGCGCGCGCAGAACAACAGCCCGCAGGCGCTGAACGACCTCAATACCGCGATCCGCCTCAACCCCGAATCGGCCGAGGCCTTCCATGCGCGCGGCCTCGTCTACCAGAAGGAAGGCCAGCACCAGTATGCGGTCACAGATTTCGACTCGGTGATCGACCGCAACCCCTACACCGCCCCGCCCTATATCGCGCGCGGACAGAGCCTGAACGCGCTCGGCCGCTACGACTCCGCGCTGGAAGACTTCACCGCCGCGCTGAATGTCGACAACCGCAATGCCGAGGCCTGGGCCGGCCGCGGCTTCGCCAGCGAGAAGCTCGGCAAGAAGAACGAGGCGACGGAGAACTACTCGCGCGCGATCAGCCTCGACGGCAACAACGCCACGGCCCGCGCCGGGCAGGCCCGGATGGGCGGCGGAGGCGGAGGCTTCGGCCTGTTCCGGAGCTGACCCTTTCGGCTACGGCACAATGCGGGTGTCGGCGCCGCTCATCCTGCCGGCAGCCACGTCCTCCAGAAAGCGTCTGATCTCCGGCACGGAACCTCGCGCCGGCAGATCCTCATGACCTCCATCCGGAAACCGGACAAGGCGCTTTGGCTCGTTCGCCATCGCGTAAAGCGCCACGCCCTGCGCGATCGGGATCACCCCGTCGCGCTCGCCATGCAGGATGAGCAGCGGCGCGCGCACCCGCCCGATGATCTCGTCCGACCGGAACTGGTCGAGCATCAAAAGCGAGATCGGCACGAACGGGTAGACGCTCTGCGCGACCGCCGCCGTCGAGAGATAAGGCGCCTCCAGGATGACCGCTGCGAGCGGAACTTCCGCCCCGAGCTTCAGCACCACGCCGGTGCCGAGCGATTCGCCGTAGCCGATCAGGCTGACCGCGCCGAACCGCGCGACCGCCGCGCCATAGGCGGCCCGGGCGTCGAGATGCAGGCCGGCCTCGGTCGGCGCGCCTGACGAACCGCCATAGCCGCGATAATTCACCGCGAAAAGGCCCGTGCCGTCCTCGGTCAGCGCGCGGAAACGGGCCTGACGAACCGGCCGGGCGAAATTGCCGGCATTGCCATGGAAGAACAGCAGCACGGGTTTGCCGGCGCGCGGCGGCACCACCCAGGCGACCAGACGCTCGCCATCGGCCGCTGTCAGCGTGATCTCCTCCAGCGCCGGCAGATCGACACCCGTCGTCTCCGCGCGGGCGGGATTGCGCGGATATATCAGATCGCGCTGCTTGACGAAGAGCAGGCCAAGCAGCGCGGCATAGACCGCGAGGGCGACAAGGAGCAGGCGGCCGATCCATCTCATGCCTGACCCTCGCCCATCAGCATGGCGGCGGCGCGACGCTCAGTCGAGAACCTTGACCATCTCGATGGAAAGCTCTCGGAAACCCGCGCGGCGATAGGCGGCGAGCGCGATGTCGTTGCGCGGCAGCACGCCGAGCAGGATGACCTTGCGCCCCGCAGTGCGGGCGAAGCGCTCCGCCTCCGCCAGCAGGGCCTGGCCGATGCCGGCCTTTCGATGGCCGCCCGCGACGACGATGTTCTCGACATGAACATGATCGCGCCAGTGTTCGTGGACATAGGGCCCGGCCCGGCCGAGCTGCAGCGCCAGATAGCCGACGACGCGGCCCTCGATATCGGCGACGAATTGCGCCCCGCCGGTCTCGCTCGCCTTCTCCGCATCGTCGGCAAGACAGGCAGCCGCCGTCTCCGGCCCGGTCGCGCGATCATGGCTCAGTTCGGCCTCGTGATCGTTGAGTTCCCGGAGCAAAGCGAGCACGGCCTCCCGGTCGCTTTCCAGCATCGCACGGATGATCATGCTCAAAGAAGCGCCTCCAGCGAAAAGACCGGTAAGACGACGGCTTCTCGCGACAAGAACATGACGAAAGCGACGGGGCGCTGAATCATGACGATTGTCGCGATATTCTAAGGGCAAACGCAACCTGCCGCGCCCATCGTGGAGCCGGATCGCTACGGAGTCCGAAGCCATGATGCCCGCGACCGAGCGCAAGCGCGTCAACCGTCCCGCGCGCTGGGTCTGCGAGGCCGACATCACCCTCACCGATCATGGCGGGCGCGAACTCTTCGCCAGACTCGGCAACATCTCGGAGATGGGCTTCATGGCCGAAGCCGAGGAGCCGGTGCTCATCGGCTCGATCGTCGCGGTCGACCTGCCCGATCGCGGCGCGGTGCGGGCCGAAGTCCGCTGGTCGGAAGGCTGGCGCTTCGGCTGCAGGATTCTGGCGGCACCCTCGAACGAGCAATGAAGGCGCAGCGCTTGGTATCTATTCCGAATGGCCGTTCGCGATCCGTTGCGGACGTTTGATCTATGGAACGCGAACGTCCTGCGCTCTGGCATACCAGACCTCTTGACCAAGCTTCGCATTACTCGGGCCGAGGCTGTAACTGCCATCAGCCCGGTAAGTTAGGACGCGTTCGTCCGGCAGATGCAATGACCACTGTTCCTCATGATCCGCGTCATAGGGCCAAGTCGCGAAAGTTGAACCAAGGTCAAACGAGAACGTCGTTGCGCGACGGTCAGAATCGAGCGCGACGGCAACGAGCTTTTGGCCATCCAGCACACGCGCGGCAGCGTCGATCTGATCCTGAGCGCTCTCGTCATCCGCCACGGGCTCGCCGGACATGGTGACGCGCCAGTGGCAACAAAAGACAAAGAGGTGCCATTCCCCTACTAGTTTAACGACCCGCCGCGCCGCGTTCTGCCTCACCTTAAACGAGGACGAGATCGAGGCGTATGGCTCGCGAACCAGAAGGCTGGGTGCACCGAATTCTAGCGATAGGACGCTGCCTTGCCCGCGCTTGACGCCCCAACAGGGGAGGCCGATCAACGGCGTGAAGGCGGTCGTGATAACGTCGTCCATCGTATCAAGTCGCTTTAGTGCAGAGCGTCTACAAACGACCCAAAGCAACCGTCGCCGTCGCGCAACAAGCGCTGAACACTGACCACTAGGTCATCGCCAACCCGCTTGCCAGCGATCATCCCTGGTCTTCGCGGTGGCCACGGTGCCCAGCCGTTCTCAATGCGCCATCGCCTTGACGATGTCGTCGGTGACCTTCTTCGCGTCGCCGAACAGCATCATCGTGTTGGGGCGGAAGAACAGCTCGTTCTCGACGCCGGCATAGCCCGCCGCCATGCCGCGCTTGATGAAGAGCACGGTCTTGGCCTTCTCGACATCGAGGATCGGCATGCCGTAGATAGGCGAGGCCTTGTCGGTCTTGGCGGCCGGGTTGGTCACATCGTTGGCGCCGATGACGAAGGCGACGTCGGCCTGGCCGAACTCCGAGTTGATGTCCTCGAGCTCGAAGACCTCGTCATAGGGCACGTTGGCCTCGGCCAGCAGCACGTTCATATGGCCGGGCATGCGGCCCGCCACCGGGTGGATGGCGTATTTGACCTCGACGCCCTCCTTCTTGAGCAGGTCGCACATCTCGCGCAGTGCGTGCTGGGCCTGCGCCACCGCCATGCCGTAGCCCGGCACGATCAGCACCTTGCCGGCGTTCTTCATGATGTAGGCGGCATCATCCGCCGAGCCCTGCTTGACGGGCCGCGCCTCGACCGCCCCGGCTGCGCCGGCAGCCGCATCATCGCCGCCGAAACCGCCGAGGATGACGGAGATGAAGCTCCGGTTCATCGCCTTGCACATGATGTAGGACAGGATCGCGCCCGACGAGCCGACCAGCGCGCCGGTGATGATCAGCGCCATGTTGCCGAGCGTGAAGCCGATGCCGGCGGCGGCCCAGCCGGAATAGGAGTTGAGCATCGAGACGACGACGGGCATGTCCGCCCCGCCGATCGGGATGATCAGCAGCACGCCGAGCGCAAACGAGACCAAGACGATCAGCCAGAAGACGACATGGCTCTCGGTCTTGAGGAAGATCAGCAGCAGCACGAACAGCGCCAGCCCGAGCCCGATATTGATGCCGTGGCGCTGCGGCAGCATGATCGGCTTGCCGCTCATGCGCCCGTCGAGCTTGAGGAAGGCGATGATCGAGCCGGTGAAGGTGATCGCGCCGATGGCGACGCCGAGCCCCATCTCGAACAGGCTGGCGCCGCTGATCCGGCCGATCTTGCCGATGCCGAAGGCCTCGGGCGCGTAGAGCGCAGCCGCCGCGACCAGCACGGCGGCGAGGCCGACGAGCGAATGGAAGAACGCCACCAGCTGTGGCATCTGCGTCATCTGCACGCGCTTGGCCATCACAGCGCCGATGCCGCCGCCGATCGCGATGCCGAGCAGAGTCAGGAACCAGCCGGAGAAGCCCGCGGGCGGGAAGAACAGCACCGTCGTCAGCGCGGCAATCGCCATGCCGACCATGCCGTAGAGATTGCCCTGGCGCGAGCTTGTCGGGTGCGACAGCCCCCGCAGCGCCATGATGAACAGGACGCCGGCGACGACGTAGAGAAGCGCTGAGAGATTCGCGGCCATGACGCGGTCAGCCCTTCTTCTTGTACATCGACAGCATCCGCTCGGTGACGAGGAAGCCGCCAAAAATGTTCACGGACGCAAGGACCAGCGCGATGAAGCCGAAGATTTTGGCCCAGAGCGGCCCGGCGCCAAGCTGATCCGCCGTCGAGACGCCGACCGCCAGCAGCGCGCCGACCACGATGACCGAGGAGATGGCGTTCGTGACCGACATCAGCGGCGTATGCAGGGCCGGCGTCACCGACCAGACGACATAATAGCCGACGAAGCAGGCCAGCACGAAGATCGCGAGCCTGAATACGGTCGGATCGACGCCGCCGGTTGCGACGCTGGCCGCGAGCGCAGCCTGCTCGGCGTATTTCTCGGCGAGGTCCGCCGCCTGCTGCGCCAGGGTCGCCGCGTTGCGGGCCTGTTCGAGCGCCTGTTCGGGTGTCGGATTAGCCATTGGCAGCGCTCCCCTCGCCAGGCGCAGACTCAGTGGGCGCAGGCTCGACCGCGACTGGCGCGGCCATGGCTGCGAAATTCGGATGGATCACGGCGCCGTCCTTCGTCAGGGCGGTGGCCTTGACCAGTTCGTCGTCCCAGTTCACCGCCAGCGCCTTGGCCGATTTGTCGATCAGCGTCTCGACGAAGGCGTAGAGATTCTTGGCGTAGAGCTGCGACGAGGTCGCGGGCAGGCGGCCGGGCACGTTGAGATGGCCGACGATCTTGACGCCGTTCAGAGTCGTGAAGACCTCGCCGGGCTTGGCCAGTTCGCAATTGCCGCCGCGCTCGACCGCGAGATCGACGATCACCGAACCCGCCTTCATGCTCTCGACCATCGCGGCCGAGATCAGCTTCGGCGCGGGTCGGCCCGGGATCAGCGCCGTGGTGATGACGATGTCCTGCTTTGCGATATGGCTTGCCGTCAGCTCGGCCTGCTTGGCCTGATATTCTTTCGACATTTCCTTGGCGTAGCCGCCGGCCGTCTGCGCCTGCCTGAACTCGTCGTCCTCGACCGCCAGGAACTTCGCGCCGAGCGACTCGACCTGTTCCTTGGTGGCGGGGCGAACGTCCGTCGCGGTCACGATCGCGCCCATCCGGCGCGCGGTCGCGATCGCCTGCAGGCCGGCGACGCCGACGCCCATGATGAAGATGCGCGCCGCCGGCACGGTGCCCGCCGCCGTCATCATCATCGGTAAGGCCCGGCCATATTCGGCCGCGCCGTCGACGACCGCGCGGTAACCGGCGAGGTTGGCCTGCGAGGACAGCACGTCCATGACCTGCGCGCGGGTGATGCGCGGCATGAACTCCATGGCGAAGGCGGCGACATTTGCCTTGGCCAGCGCGGCGACCGCCGCCTCGTTGCCGTAAGGGTCCATGATGCCCACGACGAGCGCCCCAGTGGGCAGGGCCGCGATCTCGCTCTCGGCCGGACGGCGCACTTTCAGCACGATGGCCGCGCCAGTAAGCGCCTCGGTGGCGGATGCCGCGATGGTCGCGCCGGCCGCCTCGTAATCGGCGTCGCTGATACCCGACGCCGTGCCCGCGCCGGTCTCGACCACGACATCGGCGCCGAGGCCGATGAACTTGCGGATGGTTTCCGGCGTGGCGGCGACCCGGGTCTCCGACCCTTGCGTTTCGACTGGCACGGCGATGCGCATGGCGGGCGGAACCTCTCGGACCTGACGTTTGTGACTATCGCGCTGCGGGCAGCAGCACGAGCGCGAGCATCAGCAGGACGAAGGGCACCATCGGCGCCTTCCAGCCCAGCGACTTCGATGCAATTCCGACACCGGTGCCGACCAGCGTCAAGAGCGTGCCGAAAATGGCGAAGCCCCAGGCCCCCTTCGCGCCGCCGACGGCGAGCGCAGCCACAATGGCGAGGCAGGCGACGGTGCCGACCTCGGCGAAATGGACGAAGCCGTTATAGGTGCGCTCGTGCTCGACATAGTCCATCTGCGGAATGTCGCCGGCGTGGTGTCCGTGGTCGGCCATGAAAGCGTCCTGGAATTTTGAAGAATGAACCTCTCGCCCTGTAGCGCACCTGCGAAGGGTCTGGCAACGCGGCAGAACGCTCGGCCTTGCGATTCCGTTAGGTGATCGTTGACTCACTCCCGACCATCCCAATGCGCGCAACGGCAGCATGGATTAGTATTCATCCGGCGAAACGCGAAGGCGAATGCAGATGAAGCAGCTGATCGAACCTGAAGAGGGCGACAAAACGCCCGAAGACATCGCACAGCTGGCCGCTCAGGCAAGGGAATGGTTTGCCGAGGCGCGCGAACAGACGCGGCGCGACGACGAGGAGGTCGCGGCGTGGCACAGACGCCTTGGCGACCGGATGGACGGCATCGGAGGACCATACTTCACGGAAACACGCAAAGACTGAAGGCCACTCAGTTTTCCACGTTTAGCCCCGCCTGCCGCAGCGCCGCAGCCTGATCGGCCGCGACGCGCTCGACCGAGAACCCCTCGATCTCCGCCTCGAACAGCTGGTGGAAATTCAGCTCCGCATCGAGATGCAGGAACACGCCGCCCAGCCCGATCGCGGCGCGGTCCATGAAGACGAATTCGCGCGGCACCGTGACCGGCCCCTTCTGCTTCAGCGCCTGATGAACCTGGAAGGCCTGCTTGCGGCCGTATTCGGCTGGGCTGACATCCTCCGCGATGCGCCGCACCCGGTCCTCCAGCAGCGGGCCGTAGATGAACTTCGCCCAGATGTTGAGCGTATCGACGAGGTCCTTGGTCAGCCCCTTGAAGCCCCAGGTCTCGTAGGCGTGCACGACGCGGGCATCGTCGCCTTCGAGGATGCCGCGATAGAGATCGACCACGCCGCCGACGAAGCTCGGCGGGAAGATGCGGATGCAGCCATAGTCGAGCAGGTTGATGCCCTGTGGCGCGCCATCCTCCGAAAAGACGGTGTAGTTGCCGAGATGCGGGTCGCCATGGATGACGCCGTGATGGCTGAAGGGCCGCCACCAGGCCTTGAACATCGCCGTCGAGATGCGGTCGCGCGACGCCTGCGAGTCCTGCTTGTGGTCGAGGATGCGGTCGCCCTCGAGCCAGTGCATCGTCAGCAGGCGCTTGGTCGAAAGCGAGGCCTCCAGCTCAGGCACGCGCACTTCGGGCGTCTCCTTCAGGACGCCTTGGTAAAGCGCGATGTGCCTGCCCTCGCGGACGTAATCCAGTTCCTCGCGCACCCTTGCGCCGATTTCCTTGGCGATCTCGCTGGTGTCGATCACCGGGTCCATGCGCCGGTGCAGCGCAAACAGGATATCGAGCTGGGAGATGTCGGCCTCGACCGCCGATTCCATGTCGGGATATTGCAGCTTGCAGGCGAGGCCGACGCCATCGCGCGTGGTCGCGCGATGCACTTGGCCCAGCGAGGCCGCCGCCGACGGTTTGAGGTCGAACTCGCCAAAGCGCTCGCGCCAGTTGGCGCCAAGCTCGGCCATCATCCGGCGCTTGACGAAGGCCGCTCCCATCGGCGGGGCCTGCGACTGCAGCTTCTGCAGTTCGGCGGCGTATTCCGGCGGCACGACATCGGGGATGGTGGCGACGAGCTGCGCCACCTTCATGATCGGACCTTTCAAGCCCCCCAGCGCCTTGGCCAGCGCCTCGGCATTGGAGAGGTTGCGATTGTCGACATTGAACAGCCGCGCACCGGCCATCCGCGCCGCCACCCCGCCGACACTGGCCCCGACGCGGGCATAGCGCGCGGCGCGGGCGGAAAAGCGGTTGGCTTCGGTATCGCGTTCGGACATGGGGCTCACAGGTCTGCGGAATCTCCGGCTGCTCAGATGTAGGCCTGTGCGGACGGAACGCCAGTGCGGCGAATGGCTCAGCCGCGCGATGCCAGATCGGCCCTGACCTCCGCCACGCTCGCGGGCCTGCCACCAGCCGCCTCGACCAGCGCCACCGTCGCCGCCACCAGCGCCGCATTTGAGACGCCGCAGCCGAAGGGCGCGTCCTCCAGCCCGGCGCGGACATGGACGCCGCGCGCCACCGCCGGACCGATCAGCCCGCCCAGATCGACGCCGAGCCCCGCGATCATCACGGGCGCGCCCGGCGCGTCCTCGGCGAGCAGCGCAAGATGCGCGTCGAGCGCGTAGTCGCGCGGCGGAAAGCCCCAGGCGAAATGGTCGGAGAACATCAGCCGGTAGATCGGCGTCGGCATGCCCGGATAGGCCTTTGCCAGCGCAGCCCCCAGCCGCGTAAAACCCGGCTCGTAGATGGCGAAGCTCGGATGCACCTTGTGCGCCTGCGCCACCGCCATGCCCTCGCGGATATGCTCCTCGGGGTTCTGGTAGATGAAGCCGCCCTCGGCCTGCGGGATGCCGGAAAACGTCGTCCAGTTGCACGAGCCGGGATCGAGCACGCCCCACTCGACCAGCCCGCGCTTCGCCAGCTCCGCCAGATGGGTGTAGCGGCCGGACCCGATCAGATCGCCGGCGTAAGCCGAGCCGAGGATCGGAATGGTCGGATAGACGATGGCGTCGACCTTCGCGCGGATGCCCTCGATCGCCTGCGCGTAAAGCTCCCAGTCGTCGCGCTGCCGGCCGGTCTCGACGTCGTAGACGTGGAGATGGACGATCGCGGCGCCCGCCTCGACCGCCGCGATACCGTTCGCGACGATGTCTGGGATCGTGATCGGGATGCCCGGCTGGCGCGCGACGCCCCAGGGACCGTTGATCGCGGCCTCGATCCAGATCGGGGTGGTCACGCGGGCGCGTCCTTCGGCCAGTTGTCGCGAATCCAGCGCGTCAGCCCGTCCTCGTCGACCTCGCCTGCGGCCAGCGCGAGGATCGCGGCGGCGGCCTTTTCCTCCGGCAGCACAAACTCGACGTCGTTTATGGAGAGAAAGGTGTAGAGCGCCAGCAGCGCGGTTCGCTTGTTGCCGTCGATGAAGGGATGGTTCTTCGCCAGACCGAACGCATAGGCGGCCGCCAACTCAGGCAGGTCCGCCTGCTCATAGCTCCATTTATTGACAGGGCGCTCGAGCGCGGAAACCAGCATCCCCTCGTCGCGCAGCCCCTGCCCGCCGCCATGTATAACCAGTTGCTCGTCGTGGATCGCAGTCACGATCTCGACCGACAGCCAGTTCGGCTCCGTCATTTGGCGAGTTCCGCCAAGGCGTTATGATAGATTTTCATGCCGCGTCGCGCTGCGGCCATGGCCTTGTCGAAATCCGGCTTCTGCTTGAGCAAGCGAAAACCGCCGCCCGGCACCTCGACGACATGCAGCGCGTCACCCTCTTTGAGCTTGAGACTTGCCAGCAGCTCTTTCGGCAGAATGAGGCCGAGAGAATTGCCGATCTTGCGAATTTGAAGGACTGACTTGTCCGTTTCGACTTTGACGATCTCGTTCATGGCGACATCTCCGGACACGTTATACAGACGTTCTAACATTCTTTAACGGCTGGCGCCAGTCGGCGATACAACCTCGGGTTATGCCGCTTTCGCCGCGCGTGCCACACTGTTCCCCGCCGATCGCAGGCGACGCAAGTCCGCCTTGAGCAAATGCCCCACCCCTCCCGCTTGCCAGCCGCAGGCTGCAGCGCGCCTAATGCGGCAACGACAAAAGCATGGGACGGGCACGCCGGATGGGGCTGTATTTCGAGGAGTTCACCGACGATCTGCGCGTGGTCACACGCGGCCGCACCGTCGGCGAGGGCGACATCACGCTGTTCTCAGGGCTGTCGGGCGATTTCAACCCGCTCCATGTCGACGCCGAATACGGCGCTGGCACGCCCTTCAAGGAGCGCATCGCCCATGGCCCGCTGACGCTTGCGATGGCGATCGGCCTGATGTCGCAACAGAACCTCATCGACGCCACCACCATGGGCCTGCTCGACCTGCACTGGAGTTTTGCCGGCCCGGTCCGGATCGGCGACACGGTCCATGCCGTCGTCACCACGGCAGACAGGAAGCCCTCGCGAAAGCCCGATCGCGGCGTGGTGACGCTCAGGCTCGACGTCTTCAACCAGCGCGGCGAGCAGGTCCAGACCGGCCATATGAAGCTGCTGATGAAGCGCCGCGATGCAGGGCCTGCGTGATGCTGGTCCGGCACGGCGCCTACGAGGACACCGCCGCGCGCTTTGCCTGGGCCGTGCCGGAGCGCTTCAACATCGGCGTCGCCTGTTGCGACCGCCATGCCGACGGGACGGGCAAACCGGCGCTGATCTTCGAGGCGGATGGCCACGTCACGACCACGAGCTTCGACGCGTTGAAGCAGCGCTCGAACCGCCTCGCCAACGCGCTCGCCGCCCATGGCGTCAGGCACGGAGACCGCGTCGGCATCCTGCTGCCGCAACGGCCCGAGACAGCGATCGCCCATATCGCCATCTACAAAATGGGCGCGATCGCGCTGCCGCTGTTCACGCAGTTCGGGCCGGACGCGCTGGAGCACCGGCTGCAGCATTCGGGCGCAAGCGTCCTGATCACCGATGGCGAGAACCTTCCCAAGGTCGAGGCGATCCGCGACGCGCTGCCGGAACTCAAGCGGCTGATCGTCGTTGGCGGCCATGGCCATGCCGATCTCGACGCCGAGATGGCCAAGGCCTCCGACGCGTTCGCGCCGCGCGACACGCGCGCCGACGATCCGGCGCTGATCATCTACACCTCGGGCACGACCGGAAAGCCCAAGGGCGCGCTGCACGCCCACCGCGTCCTGCTTGGCCATCTGCCAGGCGTGCAACTGCCGCAGGAATTCTTCCCGCAGGCCGGCGACCTGTTCTGGACGCCGGCCGACTGGGCCTGGGCCGGCGGGCTGCTCGACGTGCTGCTGCCGAGCCTCTATTTCGGCGTGCCCGTCCTGGCCTCGCGCGCGAAGAAATTCGACCCCGAAGCAGCCTTCTCGTTGATGGCGCGGCACAGGGTCCGAAACGCCTTCTTGCCGCCGACCGCGCTGAAGCTGATGCGGCAGGTCGAAAACCCGCGGCGGCTCGGCTACGCGATGCGCTCGATCGGCACCGGCGGCGAGACGCTGGGGGCCGACATGCTGGCCTGGGGACGTGCTGCGTTCGGCTTTGACCTCAACGAGTTCTACGGCCAGACCGAGGCGAACCTGATCGTCTCCAACTGCGCCAGCCTGTTTCCGGTCATGCCCGGCTCGATGGGCCGCGCCGTGCCAGGCCACCGCGTCGCGGTGATTTCGCCGGAAGGCGAGGAACTGCCGGCGGGCGAGCAGGGGCTGATCGCCGTGGCGCGTCCAGACCCGGTGATGATGCTGGAATACTGGCGCCAGCCCGAGGCGAAGGCGGCAAAATTCATCGGCGACTGGTTCGTCACGGGCGACACGGGCGCGCGCGACGAGCAGGGCTATTTCTGGTTCCAGGGCCGCGACGACGACATCATTTCGTCCGGGTCATACCGGATCGGGCCGGGCGACATCGAGGACTGCATCATCCGCCACCCGGCCGTGCTGATGGTCGCCGTCGTCGGCAGCCCCGATCCGGTGCGGACGGAGGTGGTCAAGGCCTTCATTCTGCCCAAACCCGGCGTTGCGCCGTCCGACGCGCTCGCCACCGAGATCCAGGGCTTCGTGAAGGAGCGGCTGGCCGCCTACCAGTACCCGCGCGAAATCGAATTCGTAACCGAACTGCCGATGACGGCGACCGGCAAGATCATGCGCAAGACGCTGCGGGACGCCGAAGTGGCGCGGAAGCGTGGGACCCTTCCTTCTCCCCTCGGGGGAGAAGGTGGCAGCGCGCAGCGCTGACGGATGAGGGCCGCGCCGAGGCGCGGTCTTCACCTCAATCACGCTCACCCGGTCTTCCCTCATCCGACCCGGCTTCGCCGGGCCACCTTCTCCCCACCAATGTCGGCTGTTGCCGACATTGGCACTTTGGATGCCCATCTCGGGCAAGCCCGAGATGGGCGGGAGAAGGAAGGGGCGCCGAGCCCTCTACCCCGCCTCCAGCACCAGCTCGAAGGTCATCAGCACGGGGTTGTCGCCGCGCTTCAACGTCCCCTCCGCTATCGCACCGGTATAATCGACCAGCGCCACGTCGATCGCCGAACCCGATCCATCCGGCGTGATCGTACCGGATTTGATCGCGACCTCGGTCGCGAAATTCTCGACGACGCGGCCATCCTCGAACCGCGCCCCGATCGTCGAGCCGACGCCGCCATGGATCGTGGCGCGGGCAACGCCATGCTGCGCGCAGAAGGCTTCCAGCGCACCGAACAGCTCGATATTCGGCCGCACCCGGATCGCGAAGAAGCGCCCCTCCCGCGTCGCGCCGAGCAATTCGGCGGGAGCCGGACCAAACAGCTTGAAATGGGTTTCGGGGTCGACGTAAGCGGAAAATCCCGCGCCATCGAGCCCGACCGCCGGCAGCGTGATCGCCTCGGCCACCATGGTCTCGTCGGGCAGGACATGGCCGCCGCTGCGTCTGCCGTCGGCTTCCTCCCAGAGCGCATGGCAGTGGAAGAACGGACCGCCGTCGCGCTGGCCAAACGTCATCGCGCCGGCCTCCAGCCGCGCGACGCCGGCGGGCCGAAAGATGTCGCTGTAGAACGCGGCGTGCTCGGTCGTGGTCGAGAGGGCCGGCATGACATAGGCGAAGGGTTCGAGCGCGACGCCATCGACGCGCACGACGCCGGAGGTGAAGCCAGCCGCCGCGAAACCGCGCCGCATCGCTTCCAGAAGCGTCAGGCCCGGCTCCAGCAGGAGGTCGAAGCGCCGGCCGTGACACTCGGCCCATTCGACGCGCTCGCCCGTTTCCGGGCCAGGCTGCCGGATGCGCCTCACGACGCTTTTCCCCGCAGCCAGTCCAGTTCGCCGCGCGCCTCGAGCTCGTCCCTGACCAGACGCTTGGGCACCTTGCCGTAGCCGGATTTCGGCAGCGCCTCCCAGAAAAAGAAGCGCTTGGGCATCTTGTAGCGGGCGATCTTCGTCGAGAGGAATTCGGCGATCTCGCCTTCGCTGGCTTTCGCGCCCGGACGCGCCACGCAGACCGCCACCCCGATCTCGCCCCAGACCGGATCGGGCAGGCCCAGCACCGCGACCTCCGCGATCGCCGGATGGGTCAGGATCTTCTCCTCGATCTCGCGCGGATAGATGTTGGAGCCGCCGGAGATGTACATGTCCGAGGCCCGGCCGGTGATGTAGACGAAGCCCTGCTCGTCCATATGGCCGAGATCGCCGGTGCGGAACCAGCCGTTCCTGAACGACTTCGCATTGGCCTCGGGGTTGTCGTAATAGCCCGCAAACACGGCCGGCCCGATGACGCAGATCTCGCCCTGCTGGCCGGTGGGAGCCTCATTGCCCGCATCGTCCTGGATCTGGACCTCCATCGCGCTGCGCTCGTAGCCGCAACTGCCGATGCGGGCGTCGGGTCCGTCTTCGGCGGTATGGAGGCGCGACGGCAGCACCGTGATGTTGCCGGTCACCTCGCCAAGCCCGAAATACTGGACGATGACCTTGCCGAGACGGCTGAGCGCCGCCTTCTGGTCCTCGCGATACATCGGCGCGCCGGCATAGATGATGTGTTTGAGGCTGGAGTGATCGTGCTGGTCGACGGCCGGATGCTCGACCAGCATCTTCAGGATCGTCGGCACGGTGAAGATGTTGGTGACGCGGTACTTTTCGATCAGCCGGTAGGCCTCGTCGATGTCGAAGCGCTCGGTCGGCAGCAGGATCGACGAGGCGCCCCGCGCCGAGATCACCAGCTGGTGGACGCCCGCGCCATGCGACAGCGGCGCGACCACGAGCGAGGCGTCGGCCTCGGTCGCGCCGGGCACGAGGTCGGCGAGGTGGTTGGTCACCACGAAGCCCATCTGGCCATGGGTCAGCACGGCGGCCTTGGAACGCCCGGTCGTGCCCGAGGTGAAGAAGAACCAGCACGGATCGTCATGCTCTACGGCTGCGTTAGTGACGCGTTGCCCGTCATGCCGCGCGATGACCTGCTCGACATCGTCGTCTCCGAAAGCGCCCGGCCCGATCCGCCACAGGAAGGCGAGGTCGGGCATGGCGGCTGCGACCGCCGCCGCATGGTCGGGAAAATCGCCATGGCAGAGGAAGGCCTTCGCGCCCGAGGAGGTGGCGAGCCAGGCGACCTCGTCGGGCAGCAGGCGGAAATTCGTCGGCACCCAGACCGCGCCCAGCCGGAAGGCCGCGAACATCGAGACGAACATCGCGTCGCAGTTCTTGGAATGCACCAGCAGCCGGTCGCCCTTGCCGAGCCCGCGCGCTTTCAGGCCGAAGGCCAGAGCCGAAACCTGGGCGTCGAGCTGCGCCCAGCTCCATTGGCGCTCACCCCAGATGAAGCCCGGGCGATCGGCATGCCGGCGCGCATTCTGCGTCACGATATGGGCGAGGTTCATCACGCGCCGCGTCATCGGCGCGACGCCGCCCTCAGGCGTGTAGGAAGATTGCGTCACGTCAGGCGCTCCGGGCGAGGGCCGCGACCGGACGCGCCATCGGCGACGGCGCGGCTCTGGCGGCATTTGAATGAAACATCTCGGCGAGCAGGCGCTCCATGCGCCGTGCCTCGACGACGAGGTGGCCGGCAAGCTCGCCTTGCCGGCCCGGCTGCATGCGGCTGTCGATGGCCGCGAGGCTGAGCGCGCCGGCGACGCGCCCGTCCGGATAGCGAAAGGCGACGCCCACGCCCCAGGAACTGGCGACGAGCCGGCCCGGATTGAGCGCGAACCCCTGACGCCGCGCCAAGGCGAGATCGGCGCGCACCACCTCGGGCGGAAAGCCAGGATAACGCGTGACGAGACAGCGCTCGCTCGCCTGCAGGATCGCCTCGACCTCGCCGTCGGGCATCGCCGCCAGCATGGCGAGCGAACCCGCGCCGACGCCGAGCGGATGCTGGTCGCCGGCCTGAAGCGCGTGGGTCCGGACCGGATAGGTGCCCTCCTCGCGGTGCAGGCAGACGGCGTAGCGCTCTCGACGGACGGTGAGGAAGCTGGTGTCGAGCGTGACGTCGGAGAGGCGGCGCAGGCTTTCCATGGCGAGTTCGAGCAGGCCGTGCCGGCGCCCGGCCAGCACGCCGAGCACGAAGGCCTCCTCGCCGAGGCAGTAATGCCGCGTCTGCGGCTCCTGCTCGACCAGACCCGCCCGCATCAGCGCCAGCAGCAGGCGCCGCGCGGTCGGCTTGTTGAGCCCGCTTTCCAGAACGATCTCGCCGAGCGGCAGCCCGCCCGCAGGCTCGCGGCCGATCAGCGCCAGCAGCCGCAGGGCGCGATCGACGCTCTGCGAGCCGGACAGATCCGCGCGCGGCCCTGACGACTGTTTCACTCCGGCGGCCTTCACCAGTCGATCCATGATATGGACCTTGTTGTTTGTCCATTGAACCTAGATGCGGTCATTCATGATTGCAATGCCACTTCTCTCGTGTAATCTCCGCATCGTCCGTCTCGATATTTATCCATGATGTGGACCGCGTCGAAAGCTGATCGAACAAGCACAAGATCGGCGCGAATGGGAGGAGCAGATCATGTCGTTGCAGGGCGCCCGCAAGCCGGGCTGTGGCCTTGGGCCGTTCGATGCGCCATTCGTCCTGACAGCGGCGCGCTGATCCGCCGCCATGGTCGATGTCGCCACCAGCCTGACCCTGCCCGACGACCCGCTGCTTGCGACGGGCCTGCGTCCCGGCTCGGGCTTCATGCGGCCGGTCGAGTTCATAGCCTCGGGGCTGCTGGTCGTCATCATCTGCGTCCTGCTGCTCGGCGTGACCTCGCGCTACGTCTTCTCGCTGCCGGTGATCTGGATCGACGAGGTCGCCTCGATCTCCTTCCTCTGGCTCGCCATGCTGGGCGCGGCCATCGCCATCGACCGCAACGAGCATCTTCGGCTGAGCCTGTTCACCGGCATGATGCCAGCGCGTCTGCGCAGCTTCGTCGAGACCTTCGCCATGCTGGTCGTCGCGGCGTTCCTCGCGGCGATGATCTACCCGGCCTACGACTATGCCTATGAGGAGAGCTTCGTCACCTCGCCGGCGCTGAACATCCCCCTGAGCTGGCGCGTCTCGGCGATCTGCGTCGGCATCGTCCTGATGTTCGCGCTCGCTTTGCGCCACGCGATCCGCGCCTCGCGACTGTCGGATCTCCTGCTCGCGGCGGCGCTGGTCGCCGGGCTCGCCCTCGCCTTCTGGCTGATGACGCCGGTCTTCAAGGGGCTGGGCTATGGCAACATCCTCGTCTTCCTCGTCATTGTCGTCGCTATCTGCCTGGTCGCCGGCGTGCCGATCGCCTTCTGCTTCGGCATGGGCACGCTCTGCTTCATCCTGTTCTCGACCAGCGTGCCGACGCTGGTGATGGTCGGGCGCATGGACGAAGGCATGTCCTCGCTCATCCTGCTCTCGGTGCCGATCTTCGTGCTGCTCGGCTGCGTGCTCGACGCCACCGGCATGGGCAAGGCGATCGTCGATTTCCTCGCCTCGCTGCTCGGCCATGTCCGCGCCGGCATGTCCTATGTGCTGCTTGGCTCGCTCTTCCTCGTCTCGGGCATCTCGGGCTCGAAAGTCTCCGACATGGCCACCGTCGCCCCTGCCCTGTTCCCGGAGATGAAGCGGCGCGGCTACAAGCCGAAGGAGCTGATAGCCCTGCTGGCGACGGGCGCGGCGATGGCCGAGACAGTGCCGCCATCGATCGTGCTGATCGTGCTCGGCTCGGTCGCCGGCGTCTCGATCGCCGGCCTGTTCACCTCGGGCTTCCTTGTCGCCATGGTGCTGCTTCTGGTGCTCGCCGTGCTGGCGCGCTGGAAGGCCGGCGTCGAGAGCCTGCGCGGCGTCAGGCGCGCGCCCTTCGCCCTCATCTGGAAGACCGCGCTGATCGCAGCGCCGGCCCTCGTTCTGCCCTTCGTCATCCGCAGCGCGGTCGGCGGCGGCGTCGCCACCGCCACGGAAGTCTCCACCATCGCCGTGCTCTACGCGATGATCGTCGGCATCTTGCTCTATGGCGGCATCAGCCGTGCGAAGTTCTACGCCATGCTGGTCGAGACCGCCGCGCTTTCGGGCGCGATCCTGATGATTCTGGGCACAGCCAGCGCCATGGCCTGGGCGCTGACCCAGACCGGCTTCGCCAACCAGCTGGCGCAGTGGATGTCGAACCTGCCGGGCGGCTGGCTCAGCTTCATGGGCATCACCATCGTCACCTTCATCATCCTCGGCTGCGTGCTGGAGGGCCTGCCCGCGCTCGTGCTGATGGCGCCGCTGATGTTTCCGATCGCCAGGAAGCTCGCCATCAACGACGTCCATTACGCCATGGTCGTCGTCACCTCGATGAATATCGGGCTGATGATGCCGCCGATCGGCATCGGCTTCTACATCGCCTGCAAGATCGGCAACGTCTCGCCCGACGAGGCGATGGGCGCGATCTGGCCTTATCTCGTCGCGCTCTTCATCGGCCTGCTGGTGATCGCGGCGGTCCCGGCGATCTCGACCATCATGCTGTGAACGGGAGACAGGGCAGCCACTGCAATTCCGCGTTTGTCGCGCATCGCCGCAAGCGCCAAGACTGACATCAACAACCAAGACTGACGCCACCAACCAAGAAACACGCCAACCACAAAAGCCAAAGGGAGACGACACCATGACGATGTCACGCCGCAGATTGCTGCAGGGCACGGCCGCCGCATCCGCGATCGGAACGTTCCATATCGGCCGCTCGGAAGCGCAGACCGCCGAGTTCACCTACAAATACGCCCATAACCTGCAGGTCACCCACCCGCTGCACATCCGCGCCACCGAAGCGGTCGAACGGATCAAGCAGGAGTCGGGCGGCAAGCTCGTCATCCAGATCTTCCCGTCGAGCCAGCTCGGCACCGACACCGACATGCTGAGCCAGGTCCGCTCCGGCGGCATCGAGTTCTTCACGCTCTCGCCGCTGATCCTCTCGACGCTGGTGCCGAACGCCTCGGTCAGCGGCATCGGCTTCGCCTTCCCCGGCTACGAGCAGGTCTGGCCGGCGATGGACGGCGAGCTTGGCGCCTATGTGCGCGGCCAGATCGCCAAGGCCAATCTCGTCGTGATGGACAAGATCTGGGACAATGGCTACCGCCAGATGACCTCGTCGAAAGGCCCGATCGCCACCGCCGAAGACCTCAAGGGCCTCAAGATCCGCGTGCCGGTCTCGCCGCTCTGGACCTCGATGTTCCAGGCCTTCCAGTCGGCCCCCGCCTCGATCAACTTCGCCGAGGTCTATACCGCATTGCAGACCAAGGTCGTCGACGCGCAGGAGAACCCGCTCGCCATCATCGCCACCGCCAAGCTCTTCGAGGTGCAGAAGTTCTGCTCGATGACGAACCATATGTGGGACGGCTTCTGGTTCCTCGGCAACAAGCGCGCCTGGGACCGCCTGCCGGAGAACCTGCGCGCCATCGTGGCCAAGCACCTGAACGACAGCGCCGTGCAGCAGCGCGTCGACGTCGCCAAGCTCAATGCCGGCCTGCGCGCCGAACTGGAGTCGAAGGGCATGGTCTTCAACGAAGCGCCCGCCGCCCCCTTCCGCGAAGCCCTGCGAAAGGCCGGCTTCTACACCGAGTGGAAGAAGAAATACGGCGACGAGGCCTGGGCGATCCTCGAGAAGGCCGTCGGCAGCACGCTGAGCTGAGGTCAACCCTACAAACCCGCGTGTCATCCCGGGCGTAGCGAAGCGTAGACCCGGGATCCATTCCTGAACCGTTCAGGATTGGATCCCGGATCAGCGCCGCTACGCGGCTTGTCCGGGACGACATGGGACAGTTGCGGACAACGAAGCCATGCCCGACCGCCTCCGAAAGAAGATCGCCCTCGTCTTCGGCGCGGGCTCGTCCGGCCCCGGCTGGGGCAACGGCAAGGCGGCCGCCGTCGCCTTTGCTCGCGAGGGCGCGCGCGTCGCCTGCATCGACATCAGCCAGCAGGCGGCCGACGAAACCGCCGGCATCATCGAGAAAGAGGGCGGCATCGCCGTCGCGCTGGCGGCAGACGTCACGGACCAGGCCTCGATCGACGCCTGCGTCGCAGCCTGCATGACCCGCTTCGGACGCATCGACATCCTGCACAACAATGTCGGCGTGACCCATATGGGCGGGCCGGTCGAACTCGCCGAAGACGATTTCAGGGCCGCGATCGACCTCAATCTCGGCCCGGTCTTTCGCTGCTCGAAAGCCGTGATCCCGCACATGCTCAAGGGCGGCGGCGGCGCGATCGTCAACATCTCGTCGATCGCGGCGGTCCGCTGGGTCGGCTATCCCTATTTCGCCTATTACGCCACCAAAGCCGCCGTGAATCAGGCGACGGTCGCCATTGCGATGCAATATGCCAAGGCCGGCATCCGGGCCAACTGCATCATGCCGGGCCTGATCGACACGCCGATGATCTACAAGCAGATCTCGGGGCAGTACGCCTCGCCCGAGGAGATGGGCGCGGCGCGCGATGCGCTGGTGCCGATGGGCAAGATGGGCACCGCCTGGGACATCGCCAATGCCGCCGTCTTCCTCGCCTCCGACGAGGCGAAATTCATCACCGGCATCTGCCTCCCGGTCGATGGCGGCCAGACCTGCGGCATCGCTCCGCCGGCCTGAGCGACATCTGGCGCTTTGCGCGCCATACTGGGCCTGCGCCGCCTGCAAAGCGATGTTGAGTCGCAGGCGTTCCTGCCCGAACCTGTGGCCATGACCAGCGAAATCGCGATCGGCACTGTCACCCCTTCCGGCAACCGCACGGTCGAGCGTGTCACGCAGGCCATCTGCGCCGGGCTTCCCGGCGTCGTGCCGCTGTTCACGCGCATTCCGGTCTTCGGCAATACGAGTCCCGACGAGATCGCGGCCGGCCCCTATGACTGGCCGACCATGCGGAAGGCTGCCGAATTGCTCGGTCATGCCAGGCCCGCCGCGATCTGCTGGAACGGGTCGAAGGGCGGCGACCATGGCTTCGACATCGACGAGACGCTCTGCGCCGAGATGAGCGCGGCGGCGGGCGTTCCCGCCGTCACCGCCGCGCTTGCGACGCTGCGATTGCTGCGTGCGCTCGACGTGACGCGCATCGCGCTGGTCACGCCCTATACGACTGCGGCGCAGGCGCGCGGCCTCGCCAGTTTCGCCGCCAAGGGCTTTTCCATCACCGGCGAGCGCCATGCCGGCCTCTCCGACAACCTGTCCTATGGCGCGGTGCCGCCAACCGAGATCGCGGCGATGGCGCGCGCGGCGCTGGCCGACGGGCCGGCCCAGGCCGTCGTCGTCTTCTGCACCAACTTCAACGGCGCGCCGATGGCGGCGGCGCTCGAGGCCGAGACCGGCCTGCCCGTGGTCGATTCGGCGGCCGCCGGCGTCTGGGCGGTGCTGAAGACGGCCGGCCTGGACACCGGCGCGGTCAGGGGCTGGGGCCGCATCTTCGCGCTCTGAGCACCGACCCTACCCTGCGCCCGATCAGCGCGCCGTGCGCTGCGGCAGCGTCACCAGCAGGATGCCGGAGACGATGATCGCGAAGCCGACGAGGTGATAGAGATTAGAGCGTCAATGTTCGGGTTGTACATTTCCTCGCCGTCGATGGCGACGACCCGCTCAGGGCCGAGGTCAGCGAGCCGAGCGCGGAAGGCGCATATGATCGCTCTCGGGCTCCCGCTGCTGGCTTCGTCGGGCTTAACCCAAGCTGGCGCTGGGCCTTCTCAATCTGACCCTTGGCAATCGGAAGGAAGTCCCAACGGCGCTTGCGGGCTTCATTGATATCCGAGGTGTCGAGTGCTTTGCGGATGTAGGGACCAAGGGCACCTCGCAGCTTGCTCGGCACCGGAATGCGAGCGTACCACCGCTGGCCGATCCTCTGGAGATAGAGCGTGTCCGATATAGCTTTGGATTTGGCTGCCATGAAGCAGGGTATGAGCTAAGCCACCTTGTAGGCAAGTCCTGTAGGCAAGCTAAGTGCCTATAGGGCGTAAGTTGTGGCGCTCCCACGGGGAATCGAACCCCGGTTTTCGCCGTGAGAGGGCGACGTCCTGACCGCTAGACGATGGGAGCAGCGCGGCAGAGAAGGTTTGTTTAGTCAGCCGCTCGCCGCTCTGCAACTGTTTTTGCAAGGCGTGGATGCAAAACCGGGCCGGACGGCAGGACGCCATCCGGCCCGAAAGACGAGCCGCCGCGAAACGCGCTCCGGTGAGTCGGCTGGCGTGGCTTTCGAGAACCGGAGCGGAGCGGACTTACTGTCCGTGAGCACCGGAAGCGCAGAAAGCCTGAGTCAGACGGCCGCCGGAGTAGAGTTTCAGGCGGCTTTTGTGTCGAGCGCCGGATAGTCGGTATAGCCCTTCGCGTCGCCGCCATAGAAGGTCTCGACCACCGGCGCGTTCAGCGGCGCATCCGCCCTGAGCCGCTCGACGAGATCGGGATTGGCGATGAAGAGCCGGCCGAAGGCGATGGCGTCGGCAGCTCCGCTCTCCACCGCCTCGATCGCCAGATCGCGCGTGTAGAGGTTGTTGCCGATATACGCGCCCTTGAACGCCTTGCGCAGCGCGCCGTAATCGAAGGGCAGGTAGTTGCGGTCGTCGCGCGTCGCGCCCTCGACGACGTGGATAAAGGCGACGCCGGCCTCCGAGAGCTTTCCGACGAGGTGCTCGAACAGCGCCTGCGGGTTGGAGTCGCGCGCGTCGTTGGCCGGGCTGACCGGCGAGATGCGGATGCCGACGCGGCCCTTGCCGAAGACCTTCGAGACCGCTTCGACCACTTCGAGGGCAAAGCGCACGCGGTTCCCGATCGGGCCGCCATAGGCGTCCGTGCGCTTGTTGGAATCGTCGCGCAGGAACTGGTCGATCAGGTAGCCATGGGCGCCGTGCAGTTCGACGCCGTCGAAGCCGGCCGCCTTGGCGTTCTCTGCCGCCGCGACGAACTCGCCGATGATGGCGGGAATCTCGTCGAGCGAAAGCTCGCGCGGCGTCGAGACCTCGGCGAAGCCGCTCTCGATATAGGTCTTTGTCTTGGCCTGGATCGGCGAGGGGCTGACCGGCGCGCCATTACCCGGCTGCAGCGAGACATGGCTGACGCGGCCGACATGCCAGAGCTGGGCCGCGATCTTGCCGCCTTCGGCATGGACTGCATCGGTGATCGCCTTCCAGCCGGCGGTCTGGGCGTCGGAATACATGCCCGGCGTCCAGACATAGCCCTGGCCCTGCTGCGACACCTGCGTGCCTTCGGTGATGATCAGGCCCGCCCCGGCGCGCTGGCGGTAATATTCGACATTGAGGTCGTTGGGCGCGTCGCTGCCGCGCGAGGCGCGGTTGCGCGTCAGCGGCGCCATGACGACGCGGTTTTTCAACTCGATCTCGCCAATGCGGACCGGGGTGAACAGGGCGGGAAGCGTAGCGTCGGAAGTGCTCATGGAGATATCCCTCGGCAGCCGGAACGGCTGGAAACTGAAACCGTGGTCTAAGGCGGATCGCCATTCGACAAGCCTCAGATAGGCATGGCAGTCTCGTTTGGCAGGGCGGGCTTCGGCCGGGCCGGCAGGCGTGGAAGGAATGCCTCCTCAAGGGCCGGGACAGGCGATGAACGATCCTGCCGACGGGGCCCTGCGAAGAACGACGGTCTTCAGCGGTCTCGTGGCGCGCGGCCGCCATGCCGTGCGCGCTGGCTGGAACGCGACGATCGGCGTGGTCTATCCGCCGAGTTGCATCGCCTGCCAGGCCGCAACGGCGCAGGCGCAGGCGCTCTGCCCGCGCTGCTGGTCCGGCATCGGCTTCATCGAACGGCCCTATTGCGAGCGGCTCGGCACGCCGTTCGCCGTCGATCTCGGGACGGGGCTGCTCTCGCCGGCCGCCATCGCCGATCCGCCGGTGTTCGGGCGGGCGCGCGCCGTCTGCCGCTTCGACGGCGCGGCGCGCGACCTCGTCCACAAGCTGAAATATGGCGACCGCACCGAGTTGGCCCTGAGCATGGGCGCGATGATGGCGCAGGCCGGGCGCGAAGTGCTGGCGGATGCCGAGGTGATCGTGCCCGTGCCGCTGCACCGGTTCAGGCTCTGGACCCGCCGGTTCAATCAGGCCTCGGCGTTGGCGGTCGTGCTGGCTCGTCAGGGCCACGCGCCGCTCGCCCATGACGCTCTGGTCAGGGTCAAGCGCACGCGCCAGCAGGTCGGCCTGACACGGGCGCAGCGCGCCGACAATCTGCAGGGCGCTTTCAAGGTTCGGCCATCGGCAAGGCCGCAACTGGAGGGCAGGCGCGTCCTGCTGATCGACGACGTGCTGACCACAGGGGCGACCGCCAATGCGGCGGCCCGGGCCCTGCTGCGCGGCGGCGCGGCCAAGGTCGATATCCTGACCTTCGCGCGGGTCGTGACGGAGACGTGACGGCACACTATATGCGACGCAGCCGCTATCGTCAGGCTTCACGCAAACGGAACCATCATGCCTCCGGTCACGATCTACACCACGCCCTGGTGCCCCTATTGCAGAGCGGCCAAATCCCTGCTCGACCGCAAATCCGTCACCTATGACGAGATCGACGTCGATGGTCGGCCCGAATTGCGCCAGGCGATGACTGCCAGGGCCGGCGGACGCACTTCGGTGCCGCAGATCTTCATCGGCGAAAGGCATGTCGGCGGCTCCGACGACATCCACGCGCTCGATGCGCGCGGCGAACTCGACAGGCTGCTGACGGCATGATGCCTGTCTCCGCGAGAGCCGGCGCGCGATGATCCGCTACGCCCTGATCTGCGACAATGCTCACGAGTTCGAGAGCTGGTTCCCGTCCTCGGCCGGCTTCGAGCAGCAGGCGAAGCGCGGCTTCGTGACCTGCCCTTCCTGCGGCAGCGCAAAAGTCGAGCGCGCGATCATGGCCCCGAACGTAGCGCGCAGCGATCGTGGACCACGGACGATCGAAGCGGTTGCAGAGCCGGCGTCGGAGGACGTTGCTGCATCAACTCAGGGCGCATCGACGCCCGCACCTGCCCCGGTCTCTGCACCTTTGGCGCTAATCGGCGAAAAGGAGATCGCCTTCCGCCAGATGCTGACGGCGCTGCACGCCCATGTCGCGCAAAACGCCGAGAATGTCGGCAAGGGCTTCGCCGAAGAGGCGCTGAAGATCCATCACGGCGAAGGCGACGACCGCCCGATCTATGGCGAGGCCACCGCCGAGGACGCCGAGATGCTGCAGGAGGAGGGTGTGGCGTTCATGCCCCTGCCGAGGCTGCCCGGCGCGCGGAACTGAGATTGCAATTCAACCTCCGCCGTCAGCCCTGACGCAGCGAAGCGGAACTGCCGATCCATCATGGAGCGCCCTGCGCCTAACGTCGCAAGCGACAAACGCCGGCCTCTGGCGTTATTCTTCGCCGCAGTGCAACATCGAGATTGCTCCAAAAAGAGGGTGGCACGCCATGAACGCGATCGGCCCCATCGGCGAGAAGCCGGCTGCGCGCGACAAGCCCTGGATTTTCCGGACCTATGCCGGCCATTCCGACGCAGTCGAGTCCAACAAGCTCTACCGCAACAACCTGGCCAAGGGGCAGACCGGCCTCTCGGTCGCCTTCGACCTGCCGACGCAGACGGGCTACGACCCCGACCATGTTTTGTCGCGCGGCGAGGTCGGCAAGGTCGGCGTGCCGATAAGCCATCTCGGCGACATGCGCGCGCTCTTCGCCGACATTCCGCTCGCCCAGATGAACACCTCGATGACGATCAACGCGACGGCGGCCTGGCTGCTCTCGCTCTACATCGCGGTCGCCGACGAGCAGGGCTGCGACCGCAAGGCGCTGCAGGGCACGACCCAGAACGACCTCGTCAAGGAATACCTTTCGCGCGGCACCTACGTCTTCCCGCCGCGTCCATCGATGGCGCTGACCACCGACATCGTCGTGTTCACGGCCCGCGAATTGCCGAAATGGAACCCGACCAATGTCTGCTCCTACCATCTGCAGGAGGCCGGGGCCTCCCCGGTGCAGGAGCTTTCGTTTGCGCTGGCGACCGCCATCGCCCTCCTCGACTCGATCCGGGCACGGCCCGAGGTCAGCGCGGAAGAATTTCCCGATGTCGTCGGGCGCATCTCCTTCTTCGTCAACGCCGGCATGCGCTTCGTCACCGAGCTATGCAAGATGCGGGCGTTCGTCGATCTCTGGGACGAGATCACGCTGGGCCGTTATGGCGTCGCGGATGAGGCGATGCGCCGCTTCCGCTACGGTGTGCAGGTCAATTCGCTGGGCCTCACCGAGCCGCAGCCGGAGAACAACGTCTACCGCATCCTGATCGAGATGCTGGCCGTGACGCTGTCGAAGAAGGCGCGCGCGCGCGCCGTGCAGTTGCCTGCGTGGAACGAGGCGCTCGGCCTGCCGCGCCCCTTCGACCAGCAATGGTCGCTGCGGATGCAACAGGTGCTGGCCTATGAGACCGATCTGCTCGAATTCGGCGACATCTTCGACGGTTCGACCGCCATCGACGCCAAGGTCGCCGAGCTGAAGGCGGCCGCGCTGGAAGAACTGGCGAAGATCGACGACATGGGCGGCGCGCTGGCCGCGATCGAGACCGGCTACATGAAGCAGGCGCTGGTCGAGAACGGCGCGCGCCGTATCGAGGCGATCGAACGCGGCGAGCAGATCGTCATCGGCGTCAACAAGTTCACCAGCAGCGAGCCCTCGCCGCTCTCGGCCGGCGAAGGCAATGTCGTGACCGTGCCGGATTCGGTCGAACTGGAGGCGATCGGGCGGCTGAAAGCCTGGCGCTCGGCTCGCGACGGCAAGGCGGCGGATGCGGCGCTGGCGGAACTGGCGTCCTGCGCTAAGGAGGCGCGAAACGTCATGCCGGCCTCGATCGCCTGCGCCAAGGCCGGCGTCACCACCGGCGAATGGGCCCAGACCCTGCGCGAGATTTTCGGCGAATACCGCGCCCCGACAGGTGTCGACACGAGCAAGCTCGGCGACAATTCCGGCCTCGCCACCGTCAAGGCCGCCGTCGCGAAGGCGACTGAAAAGCTCGGCCGCCCGCCGCGTTTCCTCGTCGGCAAGCCCGGTCTCGACGGCCACTCCAACGGCGCCGAGCAGATCGCGGTCAGGGCGCGCGACGCCGGCATGGCGGTGAGCTATGGCGGCATCCGCCAGACGCCGGACGAGATCGTGACGCAGGCGCAGGAGACCAAGGCCGACATCATCGGCCTGTCGATCCTGTCGGGCTCGCATCTGCCGCTGGTGCGCGACGTCACGGCGCGGCTGCGGATTGCCGGGATGACCATTCCGGTCGTGGTCGGCGGCATCATCCCGCCCGACGACGAGAACGCGCTGAAGAACATGGGCGTGGCCCGCGTCTACACGCCGAAGAATTTCGAGCTGGACGGGATTATCGCGGATGTGGCGGGGCTGGCGGCGAAGGAGCGGTGACGCCTGTCATCCCGCACGCGCCGCGGCGCGAAGTGCCGCTGCGCAGATGCGGGGCCGTGATCAGGATCGAGCGCGTTCTCTGCCACCGGTGAACAGTTCCATACACGGCTTGCGATCCCGTGTCGGCGCAGCGGCATTGCATGCCGCAGCGCGCACGGGATGACACCCCGCTTAAACCATCCCGGTCGTCTTCAGCGTCTGATACGCTTTGAGAATCTCCTGCAGCGTCCCCTCCCTTGAACGGTCGCCGCCATTCGCATCCGGGTGAAAGCGCTTCACCAGTTCCTTATAGCGCGCCTTGATCGCCACCGCGTCGGCGGTGTCGTCGAGGCCCAGCGTCTCCAGCGCCTTGCGCGCCACCACGCCGACGCGCGATTCCGGGTGCAACGCGGCTTGAGCCCGGCGCGCGCCAAAAATGTCGAAGGCGTCAGTGACCTCCGGCCCGCCCTGCCCACCCGCGACGCGGCCGCGCTGCGCCATCCGCGCCGCGCGCGAATTGACGCCGAGCTTCCAGGTCGGCCGGTGGCCGATCTCCTCCTGCTTGGCGTAGGCCGCCAGCGCCTCGTCGTTCATGCCCTGGAAGTAGTTGTAGGTCGCGTTGTAGGCCTTCACATGCTCCATGCAGAACAGGAAGAACTGCCCCTCCCGGCCCCGGCCCTTCGGCGCGCGGAATTCCCCGGCGCGGCGGCAGCCGGCATGGTCGCAAGGCGTATCGACAGGAATCTCGACCTCTTCCGCCTCGGAAGGGCCGATCCTGATGCGGTCAAACAGGCGCGAGTTGAAGTTCATCGTCGAACGGTTATGAGACTCAAGGGACGACGGGGCAAGTGCGGCGCAGCATGCGGCGGCCCACCCCGGCACTGGCGAGCAGGATGATGTCGCGATCATGACCGGAATGGCTGAACGGATCACCACCAAGCTGCAGGAGGCTCTCGCGCCGCAGCGCCTGAACGTGATCGACGAATCGCACCAGCATCAGGGCCATGGCGGCTGGCGCGAGGGCGGCGAGACCCATTTCAGGGTCGATATCGTATCAGAGGCTTTCGCCGGCAAGAGCCGGCTGGAGCGGCACAGGCTGGTCAACGGGGCGCTGGCGCAGGAACTGGCGGACGGGGTGCATGCGCTGGCGATCGTCGCGCGCGGGCCGGGCGAAGGTTAACCGAAAGCGTCATATCGAAAACTCACATCAAGCCGTCCTTGCGCGTGCGTTCGGCGTAATGGATCGACGAGGTAGCGGAGAACCCAATCGGGCATCTTACGCCCGCACTCGACCGTCATCTGATCCGCGATACAAGATACCTGCACGACGGGTCGGAGAGAAGACATCGAAGAAAATCGGATTCCTGTCTCTGTCGTGACGCCGTTGACAGCCACAATATCTGTATTGTCGAAGATGACCGATCGATCCGCAGCGGCTACGGCATCGGCCAGCGCATTGAGCGTTCGATACCATCGGGCAATAATTCGTTCCTCATCGACATCGTGTCCGCCGCGTTTCACGCGAGACGCAACTCTGGCCACGTTGATCCGGGGGTCTGCGATGGCAACGAAAAACAGCGTGACATGATAGCCCAGTGATCGCGCTCGCCGCATGAACTCGAGCTTGGACGGATGCGACATCACAGTCTCGAAACTGAAAGACTGTCGCCCGGCGAGACAAATCTCACGTTCCGCATCCGCCTGACTTTGTGCCGCAGCTACGCGTTCGGCATAACTGCCAGATAATTGTGCGGCGATATCGTCGGCATTGATGTAGTGGCCGACATCTTTTCCTGAAGCAATAATCTGTGTGATCAGCGTTGTTTTGCCTGACCCGTTCGGGCCTGCGATCACCAAAAGAAAAGGCCGCTCTTCCTCGCTCATCTCGTAAGATTGCGAGGCCGATCTACGCTGTTTGATGTCGTTATCGAGGAAGGACGCGCGATTTTGCCAGCAGCAGCCTCACGGATCAACTCGAGGCGGCGACGTGGCGTGACCTGAGCCAGCAGCATGGTATCGGAATCGACCGACGCCGAGCGAGCCGCTCCAACAACGTTTGCGCCGGCCGCGAGGTCGCGTTCGGTCGCGGCGCGCGATGCCTCGGCACCAAGCGCGGTCAGTTCCGCAAAGGTCAAGTCAACAGCTTTCCCCGACATCTCGCCAAACTAGCATGCGTCGTTAACAAAAGTCCAAAAGATCGGTTCACGATCCGCTGGTCTTCTCCGGCGTCAGCGCATAAACCGCCGCCGAGACCACCAGCAGGCCTGCGAAAACCAAGTGCAGATTGGCGAAGGTCGCCGCCGCATCGAGCCCCGCGCCGCGCTGGCTTGCGATGAACCATCCGGAGCCTGACTGGATCAGCGCCGCGCCCGCGATGAAGAGGAAGTTCACCGCCGTCATGCCGCGTCCGATCAGATGGGCGGGGAAGAAGATGCGCGCATGCGCCATCAGGATCGCATAGGTAAAGCCGATCGCCCCGATGGCGGAAAACAGCGCGACGGCGGCGAGCCATGACGCGCCGCCCGTCAGCGCCAGCAGGCCAAATAACCCAGCGGTCGCGATTGTGCCCCACAGCACCAGCGGCTTGACCCGCCCGACGCGTTTTTCCAGCGCCCCGTAGAGAAAGGCCCCGCCGACCATCGCCAGCGCCATCGCGGTCGCGGCGTTGCCGGCGGAGACGGCGTCGAAACCATGGACGTCGCGCATGAAGGGCGCGATCCACAGGCCGCGCGCGGTCGCCAGGATGGCGTAGCCGGTCAGCGTGATCAGCGCGAGGTAACGCAGGGCCTTGAGCTTCAGGATGCTGGCGAGCCCCTCGATCAGGCCTTCCGCCTTGCCCGAAGCCTGTTCGGCGCGCGGCGGATCCTTGATCAGCAGCGCCGCCATCAGCGCGGCGACGCCGAAGGCGCAGGCCATCGCCAGCATGGAGGGTCGCCAGCCATAACGCTCGGCCGCGACCGCCAGCGGCCCCGCTCCGACGAGATTGCCGAGCGAGCCGATGCCGATGAAGACCGAGGTCAGGAAGGCGAAGCGCGCCGGCGCCTGCGTCCGCGCGAACAGGAACAGGGTCGCCATGAAGATCGGCGCGCAGCCGATGCCGATCAGCGCCATGGCGAGCGTCGCGCTCAGCGCATTGCCGGCCAGCGCGAACAGGAAGGCCCCGCCTGTGCCGAGCGCCATCGTCGCCGCCACGGTGCGGCGCGGCCCAAGCCTGTCGAGCGCCCAGCCGACCGGGAACTGCGCGATGGCGAAGGTCACGAACCAGGCCGCCCCGAGAAAGCCGAACTCGCGCGGGCCGATCGCGAGATCGGCCATCACCGGCTGGGCGATCACGCTCAGGAAGGAGCGATAGAAGATCGACAGGAAATAGGCCGGCAGCAGCGCCAGGAAGATGGTCACGTCACGCCGCCCGCCAGCAAACCGGTCGGATCACTTGACCCGCTCGAGCACCGAGACGTAGTTGGCGACCGCCGCCCCACCCATGTTGAAGATGCCGCCGAGCCGCGCATCCCGCACCTGCATCCCCTCCGGGGCCTCGCCGACGAGTTGCATGGCGCTGAGCACATGCATCGAGACGCCGGTCGCGCCGATCGGATGACCCTTCGACTTCAACCCGCCCGAGACGTTGACCGGCAGTTTGCCGTCTTTCAGGGTCCAGCCTTCCTTGATGGCGCGCGCGCCGTCGCCTTCTTTGGTCAGCCCCATCGCCTCGTATTCGATCAGTTCGGCGATGGTGAAGCAGTCATGCGTCTCCACGAAGGAGAGGTCGTCGAGCGTGACGCCCGCCTGAGCCAGCGCCTGCTTCCAGGCCAGCGCGCAACCGTCGAACTTCAGGATGTCGCGCTTCGACATCGGCAGGAAATCCTGGACATGGGCCATGCCGCGGAAGCCCACCGCGCGGCGCATGCCAATCGCGGTCTCCTCGTCGGCGAGCACCAGCGCGGCCGCCCCGTCGGAGACGAGCGAGCAGTCGGTGCGCTTCAGCGGGCCGGCCACATATGGGTTCTTCTCGCTCTCCTCCCGGCAGAAATCGAAGCCAAGATCCTTTCGCATCTGGGCATAGGGATTCTCGACGCCGTTCTTGTGGTTCTTGGCCGCGATCATCGCGAGCGCGTCGGACTGGTCGCCATGGCGCTGGAAATAGGAGGCGGCGATGTTGCCGAACACGCCGGCGAAGCCCGATGGCGTGTCGGCGTCTTCCGCCAGATAGGACGCTTTCAGCAGGAACTTGCCGATGTCCGCCGAGGGCGTCCTGGTCATCTGCTCGACGCCGACGACGAGCACGATCTTCGCAGCCCCGGCCTTGATCGCGCGCGCGCCCTGATGGACGGCAGCCGAACCCGTGGCGCAGGCGTTCTCGACGCGCGTCGTCGGCTTGAAGCGCAGCGCCGGGTCGGCTTGCAGCACCAGCGAGGCGGTGAAGTCCTGGGCGGAAAAGCCGGCGTTGTAGTGCCCGAGCACGATCTCGTCGACCTGGTCGGCGGTGATGCCGGCGTCGACCAGGGCGTCGGTGGCGACGCGCACGATCAGGCTTTCGATGGTCTCGGCATCCTGTTTGCCGAACGGCGTATGGGCCCAGCCGACGATTGCAGCGCACATGGCGTTTCTCTCCTGATGACCAGCTTTTGACCCCTAATTGCGCTGCAAAAGGCCGCTCCGCAAGCCGGCACGAGCGCATTTCCGGCGTGCGTCGAAAGAGGGACCACGATGCGGAACGGAATGGTCTTAGATCGACAGCAGCAGCACCAGCCCCACCCCGACCACGATCAGCGCCATGCCGGAGAACTCGCGCGCGCTCGTTCCCTCCGCAAAGACCCGCCGCGACGCGATCTGCGCCAGCGGCACTTCGAGCAGGCCGAGCGTGCGGACATTGGCGGCGCTGGTCAGCGAGAAGCCGATGAACCAGAACTGCGAGGCCGCCGCGCCCAGAAAACCCGCAGTCAGCGAGCGCCGCCAGATCCGCAGCGAGGCGAACAGTGCGCCGCGATTGGCGATCAGCATGTAGGCGACCAGCACCAGCGTGCTGAAGGCGAGCCCCCAGGCCAGAGTTGTGGTGGCCCGGAGGACGAAGTTGCCATCGGGCAGCGCCAGGATCGCGGCCCGGAAGCCCAGCGCCGAGAGCGCGAAGCTTGCGCCGGCCGCTATGCCTAGCACCGCCGGCCGCAGCCCCGCCGCGCTCGGTTTTTCGCCGGGCTTCCACGACATGATCACGACCCCGGCGGTCGCCACGATGATCGCCGCGAACTTCCAGATCGTCAGCGCATCGCCGAGCAGAAGAGCACCGAAAATCGCGACCTGCACCGGCTCGGTCTTGGTGTAGGCGGTGGTCACCGCAAACGAGCGCTCGCGCATCGCAGCCAGCATCAGGCCTGTCGCCGCGATCTGCGTCAGCGAGCCCCAGAGCGCAAACAGCAGGAAGCGCGCATCGGCATCGGGCGGCATCCGCCCGCTGGCGAGGCAGACGCCCGCAAGGAAGACGAGCGCAAACGGCAGGCCGTAGAGGAAGCGCACCTGCGTCGCGCCGACGACGCCGATGGCGTCCGTCAGCGAGCGCTGCGTCAGGTTGCGCGCCGTCTGCAGCAGCGAGGCTGCGATCGTCGCCGGGATCCAGAGAAGGGTTAGGCTCACGGGAGGTCTCGTCGATTTGCTGTCGAGACCGGCCGATGTCCCGGTTGACGACGCCTTGTGAACCGGCTTTGGCGGCTAGGCAAATCGCTCGGCTGGGGGTAGGTATGCGTAGGTAAGCCGGCGCCTCGGCGTCAGCCGTCTCGAAAATGCCGCACGCGTCGCGTTGAAGCCTTCAGCCTCGACCCACGTCCAGACAGGTTCAAGACCAGCCGATGATCGCTTTCCGCCTCGCCGCCGCCGTCTCGCTCGGTCTCGCATTCGCCGGTCTCGCATTTTCCTTGCCGGCCGTCGCCGGGACCAGCCTCGTGATCGACGCCTCGAGCGGCGAGGTTCTCTCCAGCGAGAACCCGAGCCAGGCCTGGCATCCGGCCTCGACCACCAAGATGATGACCGCCTATCTGGCGCTGAAGGCGGTGCGCGAGCGCCGCATCGGGCTCGAAACCGCCATTCCCGCCTCCAAACTCGCTGCCGGCCAGCCGCGTGTGAAGGTCTACATCAAGGCCGGCCAGGAGGTGACGCTCGACAACGCGCTGCGCATCATGATGGTCAAATCGGCCAACGACATTTCCTATGTCATCGCCGAGGGCGTCGGCGGCGACGTGCCGACCTTCGTTGCGATGATGAACGCCGAGGCCCAGCGGCTCGGCATGCGCGACACCAACTTCGTCAATCCCAATGGCTGGCACCATCCCGACCAGCAGACCAGCGCGCGCGACCTCGCCATCCTCGCCATGGCCCTGATGCGCGAATTCCCCGACTATGCCGATTACTGGAACACGGCGGCCGTCCAGCTTGGCAAGCAGGTGCTCAACAACACCAACGGCCTGGTCGGCCGCTATTACGGCGTCAGTGGCATGAAGACGGGCTTCGTCTGCGCCTCGGGCTTCAACGTCGTGGCGACCGCGACGCGCGGCGGGCGCACCCTGATAGCGGTCGTGCTCGGCGCGCTCTCGGGCTCGGAGCGCACCGTGAAGGCGGCGCAACTGCTCGATGACGGTTTTTCAAAATGGGGCGGCTTCGGCTACACGGCGACCACCTTGCCTTCGGGCAATGGCGGGCGTGCCCAAAGCATCTGCGCCGATGTCCGCAGGGGTGGCGGCGCGCTCGGCGACGATGTCGATGTCGCTGGACCGATCAGCGCGACGGCCGTCCCCGGCGGCGTCGGCGGCAATGCCGAGGGCACCTCGGACCGCTTCCCGATCTTTTCGCCCCAGCCGGCAGCCGCGAGCGCGGTTCTGACCCGCGCGCCATCTGGCCGCATCGTGCTCGGCCCGCGCGCCCAGGCGATCCCTGTCGAGGTCGCCTTCGGCCGCACACCGGGCTCGGCGACAGCGCCGCTGGCGGCCAATGTGACCGGGCGTCCCGACAGCCTGATCGCGCGCGACGCGGTCCCGACCATCACGCCGGGCGCTCCTGCTGCGGCCAGCCTGCTCGGCGCGGCGTCGGCGCGAACGGCTTCCGGCAATGGCGGCATTCCAGGCTCGACCTCGGCCTTCGCGCCCGCGACCGAGGAGACTGCGCCCCAGACGGGTCCGCTGCGCCTGCAGGGCGCGATCCAGCCCGGCGCGGCGACCGCGACCAGCCTGCGCCCCGGCGCCGCAGCCGGCATCAAGGCCAGGCCCGCGCCCGCAAGGCCGCTTCTGGCCAAGCCCAAGGCTAAGACCGAGCCCGCCAAGGCTTCCGCGCCGCAGGCGAAGGCGAAGACGAAACCCAAGACAAAGCCCGACGCCTGAGCATGAGCGCGTGATCGCCGGACGCAAGCGGGCTGCAACGCAGCAGGGCCTGTTGCTGGCGCTCGGCTCGGCCGCCGGCTTCGGCACCAACATCGTCAGCGCCCAGATCGCCGGTCAGGCGGGGCTCGCCGGCCCGCTGCTGGTGTTCTATCGCGTCTTCATCATGCTGGCGCTCGTGCTGGCGGCGACGCTGGTCTGGCGCGCCTCGCTCAAGGTCCCGCCGCGCGAACGCGGGGCGCTGGCGCTGTTTGGCCTGATGAGTGCGCTGGTCGGCTGCGCCTATCTGTCTTCGGTCGCCTTCCTGCCGGTCACGGTCGCTGCCGTGGTGTTCTACACGTTCCCGGTGCTGATCGTGCTGGCCGAGCCGCTGGTGACGAAGGCGCGTTTCAGCCTCGACCGGCTCGCCGTCGCGCTTGTCGCCTTCGCCGGCGTCGCCATGGTCGTCGGCCCCGACATCGAGGGGCTGGACCCGCGCGGTCTGGCGCTGGCCATGGCGGCGAGCGTCTTCGCCGCGACGCAATTTTTCGCGGCGGCGTCCTGCGCGACCACGCCGCTTCTGCCGAAGCTGTTCTGGTCGCATCTCCTCATCCTGCCGGTGACGCTGGCGATCGTGCTGGCGACCGGCGGCCTGCTGCCGCCCCAGAGCCTCGCGCTCGCGCCGCTGGCCGTGGCGGTGACGATCGGCGGCTACCTCGTCGGTTTCCTGCTGCAGGTAATGGCGTTGGCGCGCATCGCGCCCGGCGCTGCGGGCTTGGCCTTCTGCGCCGAGCCCGTCTTCGCGGTCGCGGTGGCGGCTTTCGTGCTGGGCGAGCGGGTCGGCGGGCTGCAATATGCCGGCGGCGGCCTTGTCGTCGCCGCGATCATGGCCAATGTAATACTGGAACAAAAGTTTCGCCGGCCGGCAGCGGCCTGACGCCCCCGGGACCGCCCCGCGATGCAAAATTCCATACAAGACGCAAGACGCCCGACGCCCGTTCCCCTGACCCTGCTGACCGGCTTCCTCGGAGCTGGCAAGACGACGCTGCTGAACCGCCTGCTCAAGGATCCGGCGCTGTCGGAGACGGTCGTCATCGTCAACGAGTTCGGCGAGATCGGGCTCGACCATCTGCTGATCGAGGGCGTCGAGGAGAGCATGATCCTGCTCGCCTCGGGCTGCCTGTGCTGCACCATCCGCGACGACCTGATCGTGACGCTGGAAGACCTGCTGCGCCGGCACGACAATGGCCGGATCACGCCGTTCAGGCGCGTCGTCATCGAGACGACGGGCCTCGCCGACCCTGCGCCGATTCTCAACGTGCTGATCAACCACCCCTATCTCGCCATGCGCTTCCGGCTCGACGGGGTCGTGACGCTGGTCGACGCCGTCAACGGCATGGCCACGCTCGACGAACACGAGGAAGCCCGCAAGCAGGTCGTCTCGGCCGACCGTATCGTCCTGACCAAGACAGACCTCGCCACGGACACAGGCGCGGTCGAAGCCCTGCGCCGGCGGCTTGCGGCGCTCAATCCCGGCATCGCCCTGCTGGACCCGGATGCTCCGGCGGCGGATCTGGTCGGCGCGGGCCTCTGCGACCTCGCCGCGCGGCCTGCCGATCTGAAGCGCTGGCTGGCCGACGAGGCGGTCGCCGCCCCGCACGCGCATCATCACGACCATGACCATGACCATGGGCGCGGCCGTCGCCACCACGAGCACGCCCACCGCCATGACGTGAACCGCCATGACGAGGCGATCCGCGCCTTCACGCTTGTGGCCGACCAGCCGATCGCGCAGGCGACCTTCGACCTGTTCTGGACCCTGCTGCGCTCGACCCATGGCTCGAAGCTGCTCCGCCTCAAGGGGCTGGTCGGCCTGAAGGAACATCCCGACCGGCCGCTGTTGGTTCACGCCGTGCAGCAGATCCTGCACGCGCCGGTCGAACTCGACGGCTGGCCCGATGCCGACCGGCGCTCGCGCCTCGTGCTGATCGTCAGGGACATCGAGCCGGCCGTGGTCGAACGCCTCTGGGCCGCCTTCCTCGGCCAGACGGACAGGCAGGCCGTCCCGGCCTGACCCCGGCCGCACTGGCCCTGATCTTGAACCCTGCCTTGCCATCGGTCGCGACCGGCGCATCGGCTTGCCGTTCTGGCACAAGCCCGCGCCATGGCGACGCAGCAGGACCACAGGCGGGGTCAGATGAACGCAATCGTCGCCTTCAGGGGCCCATCGTCGGGAGCGAGCCGCTTTGCCGCGCCGCCGCCCTTGCGTCATCGGCCCGACGCGCCAATCACCATCGAGATCAGGCCGCTTCAGGCTTGCGCCGACATCCGCACCGCCTGGGTGGATCTCGCCGGCCGCGCCATCGAATCCAACCTGTTCTTCGAACCCGATTTCGCGCTTGCCGCCTCCCAGCACCTCATCGCCTTCCGCGACGCGGTCGCGATCCTCGCCTGGCAGGGCGAGCCCCACGAGCCGCAGCGCCGCCTGATCGGTCTGATCCCGTGTTTTCCGCGCAACCGGCTGTTCGTGCCCGACGGGCTGATCGGCTTCTCCGACAGGCGCGTGCTGGACGGCGCACCGCTGCTCGACCGCCTGCAGGCGCAGGCCGTGATCGAGACCGTGTTGAGCCTGCGGACAGGCTGGCGGCTGGAAGGCCGTGGGCTGATCCTGCGGCGGATCGCGCTCGAGGGTCCGCTGACCACGGCCCTGTTGAGCGCCGCCGAGCGGCTCGGCCTCGCGGCGATGCTGCAACCCGCGAAGCCGACCGCGCGCCTGCGGCTGGCGGAGGCCAGCCGCGACAAGGCTGAGGCGCTCGCCCGGCAGGGCAAGGTCACGCTGCTGGAGAGCGGCGCGCGCATCAAGCTGCGCGATGCGGTCGAGCTTCTGCTGGCGATGGAGGCTTCGGGTTCGCGCGCCCGTGCCGGCGAGGCCATGCTCCAGAACACCCGCGAGGCGGGTTTCGTGCGCGCGATGACGCGCGGCCTGGCGCGCGTCCGGCAATGCCGGGTGGCGCTGCTGAAGCTCGACGGACGGCCGATCGCCGGCGCGATCCTGCTCGGGCGCGGCGAGAAGCGCTGGCTCTTCGCCTCGGCGCAGGACGACGTCTATGCGCCATTCGAACCCGAACTGGTCTTGATCGCGATGCTGGGCGAGGCCTCGCCCAGCAGCCGCATCCTGCTGCCTGACGGCGAGGCGGCCTTCGGCGCCGGGCAGGCGACACAGGGCGAGATCCGTCTGATGCCGCGCGACGCCATGAAGCCGCGCGATCTCGCCGCCCGCGCCCGAGACGCCCTGCGCCGCTCGTTGTTCAGGCTTCCGCGCGCAGGAGCCGCCTGATGATCTTGCCGGTCGTCGTCAACGGCAACTCGTCGCGAAAGGCGATCTCGCGCGGATATTCATGCGCCGAGAGCCTTCGCCGGACGAAGGCCTGAAGCTCGGCCGCCAGCGCGTCCGACGGCGCGCGCCCGGCCTTCAGCACCACGAACGCCTTGACGATTTCGGTCCTCAGCGCGTCGGGCTTGCCGACCACGGCGGCCAGCGCCACCGCCTCGTGCTTGAGCAGGCAATCCTCGATTTCGCCGGGCCCGATGCGATAACCCGAGGAGGTGATGACGTCGTCGTCGCGGCCTATGAAGCGGACATAACCATCCTCGTCCTGCACGCCCTGATCGCCGGTCGTCATCCAGTCGCCGATGAATTTTTCCGCCGTCGCCTTCGGGTTGTTCCAGTAGCCGAGGAACATCACCGGATCGGGCCGGCGCACAGCGATCTGGCCTTCCTCGTCTGCGTCGCAGGCCGAACCATCCGGACGGATGATCGCGACCTCATGGCCGGGCACCGCCTTGCCGATGAAGCCCGGCCGGCTGATTCCGATGGCGGCGCAGGAGGCCAGCACGAGATTGCATTCGGTCTGGCCATAGGCTTCGTTGATGGTCAGCCCCAGCGCCTCATGGCCCCAATGCAACGTCTCCGCGCCGAGCGCCTCGCCGGCCGCCGCGACCGTTCGCAGGTCGAAGGCGAAGCGCTCGCGCGGCCGCTCGACGCTCCGCAGCATCCTGAGCGCGGTCGGCGGCACGAAGGCGTTGCGGATGCCCATCTCCGCCATCAGGCGGAAGGCCTCCTCCGGCTCGAACCGCGTCACCGGCCGCGCCACCACGGGGACGCCAAAATGCAAGGCCGGCAGCAGCATGTTGAGCAGCCCGCCCGCCCAGGCCCAGTCGGCCGGCGTCCAGGCGATGTCGCCGGCTTGCGGGAAGAACTCATGCGGCGTCTGCACGCCCGGCAGATGGCCCGGCAGCACGCGATGGCCATGCAGAGCACCCTTGGGATCCCCGGTCGTGCCCGAGGTGTAGATCATCAGCGCCGGATCGTCGGGGCCGGTATCGACCGGGGTGAAGTCGGGGCTCGCCGACGCCAGCACGCTGCCCCAGCCAAGCGCGGTTCCCTGCGCGCCGTCGGTCGAGATCGTCAGCGCCAGCTCCGGCAAAGGCTCGGCGATCTGGCCGACCTTGGCGAGGCCAGCCGCATCCGTGACCAGAACCTTCGCGCCGGCGTCGGCGAGGCGATAGGCCAGCGCATCGACGCCGAACAGCGCCGCCAGCGGGACGGCGATCGCGCCGAGCTTGTAGGCGGCGAGATGGGCGGTCAGCACGGCCCTGCCCTGCGGCAGCAGGATCGCGATCCGGTCGCCGCGCGCCACGCCGCCCGCCCTCAGCGCATTCGCCAGCCGGTTGGAGGCCTCGCGGAGATGGCCGAAGGAAACGGGGCTGGCGCGCCAGTCCTGCGACACCTCGATGATCGCGGTGCGCTCGGGCTCGGCAAGAGCCCAGCGGTCGCAGATGTCGACAGCGATGTTGTAACGCGCGGGGATGCGCCAACGGAAGGCGGCGCGAAGCGCGTCGTAGTCGCGAAGGTCGGGCAGGAGCATGGCGAGTGGCGAGTGGCGAGTGGCGAGTGGCGAGTGGCGAGTGGCGAGAAGGAGATCGGCGGAGACGTCGCCCCGGTCTACTCTTTTATTCGCCATTCGCCACTCGCCATTCGCCTCTCACGCATTCCCCATCTGCGATCGCTTGGCCCAGCCGGTCATCCGGTTCTCGACGACATCGACGATCGCCACCAGAAACACGCCGAGCACCGCCAGCACGATCAGCGCGGCAAAGATCAGCGGTACGTTGAAATCGGCCGAGGCGCGGGTGATCAGGTTGCCCAGGCCGAGGTTGGAAGCGTTCTGCTCGCCGATCACCGAGCCGACATAGGCCAGCGTGATCGAGACCTTCAGCGCGCCGAACAGATAGGGCAGCGAGCGCGGAATACCGACCTTCAGCATGATGTCGAGCCGGCTCGCGCCGAGCGCCTTCATCACGTCCTCGGTCTCGGGCTCGATGGTGGCGAGCCCCGTGGCGACGTTGACGACGATCGGGAAGAACGAGATCACGAAGGCGGTCAGCACCGGAGGCTGCCAGCCGACGCCGAACCAGATCACCAGGATCGGCACCACCGCGACCTTGGGGATCGAGTTGAAGCCGACCAGCAGCGGGTTCAGCCCCGCATAGATCAGCCGGGACGAGCCGACGAGCAGCCCGAGCGCCAGCCCGAACACGATCGACAGCCCAAAGCCGAAGGAGGTCATCCAGAGCGTGTGAAAGGCGTTGGTGTAAAGCGGACGCTGATACTGCACCAGCGCGCCCCAGATCGCGCTCGGCGGCGGCAGGATGAAGGCCGAGACCCTGAACAGCCGGCAGACCAACTCCCAAAGCAGGAAGAAGGCGATGGTGAAGAGATAGGGCGCGAGCCTGAGCCAGGTGGAACGGGTCATGGGTTGCTTGCCCCGGACCGAGTGCCGCGTCGCCGAGCAAGACGCGGGGAACCCCTCTCCCAAAGGGAGAGGGGCAGGGGTGAGGGGTCGGCCCTTCTCCGCATAGAGCGCGACCTCACCGCCGCTTCGCTTCGAGATTGTCGCGCAACTGGTCCAGCGTCCGTCACCTCACCCCTGCCCCTCTCCTTACAGGAGAGGGGTTCCCTGCGCCCAATCATGAGAGGTAGTGTCATCACGCCGCCTGCCTCGCGGCGCTGATATGGCCGCGCAGCTCATGGACGACGCCTGCGAACTCCGGCGTATAGGTGATCTCCAGGTCACGCGGCCGCGCGAACGAGACCTCGCGCTCGGCGATGATCTTGCCCGGCCGCGCCGACATGCAGAAAACACGGTCGGCCAGAAACACCGCCTCGCGCAGATCATGCGTGACGAGGATCACCGTGACGCCGCGCTGCGCATGCAGGTCGCGGATCACGCACCAGAGCTCTTCCCGCGTAAAAGCGTCGAGCGCGCCGAACGGCTCGTCCAGCATCAGGAGCTTCGGCTCATGGATCAGCGAGCGGCACAGCGACGCCCGCTGCTGCATGCCGCCCGAGAGCTGCCACGGGAACTTGTCGCCCATGCCCTTGAGGCCGACCGTCTCCAGCAGCCCCTCGGCGCGGGCGACATATTCGGCCTTGTTGGCGCGCAGGCGGGAGCGGTGCGGCTGCACGATCTCCAGCGGCAGCAGCAGGTTCTCCAGCGTCGTGCGCCAGGGTAGCATCACCGGATTCTGGAAGGCCATGCCGGTGATCTTGATCGGCTCGGACACCTCCTTGCCGGCGACGATCACGGAACCGGATTTCGGCCGCTGCAGCCCGGTGGCGAGCTTCATCATCGTCGACTTGCCGCAGCCCGACGGTCCGACGATCGCGGCGAACTCGCCCTCCCGGACCTTCAGCGACAGGCCCTCGACAGCGGGCGGCCCATCGCCGCCGCCATAGACATGGGTGACCTCGTGGAGTTCGACGAAGGCGGTCAAGCGGGCTCCGGGCGGGCTCACTCCCCTCCTCCTTGTGGGGAGGGTTGGGAGGGGGCGGCGCCAGGATCCGCAGAACAAGCCGCGGCGAGCCGCCCCCACCGAATATCCATCAGAACATCCGCTCAGCCGAAGCCGGCAGGAACGTATCGACAAACGCATCCCCGGCCTTCGCCTTGTCCTTGAAAAAGAAGGTCAGGCCGATCTGGTCCACCGCGCGCTCCCAGCGCGCCTTGTCGATGCCGCCGAAACCGTTCGCCTTGACGTAAGGCGTCATCACGTTCTGCTCCAGCGTCATCTTGAGACGCTCCAGCTCGACCTCGACCTTGGCGACGTCGTTGCGCTTGATCACGAGCTGCGCGCCCAGCTCGGGATTGGCGATGGTGTCCTTGACGCTTTTGGTGATGGCCCGCAGCAGGCCGCGCACGGCCTGCGGCTTCTCGGCCATGAACTTCGGCGAGACCATGACGACGTTGCCGTAGAGCTCGACGCCATAATCGGCCATCAGCATGACGACGATGTCGTCGACCGGCACGCCGCGCGATTTCAGGTTGATGAAGGAGGAGTTGGCGAAGCCGAACACGGCGTCGACCTCGCCCGAGGCCAGCATCGGCTCGCGCACGGGGAAGCCGACATTCTCCAGCCGCATCTTGCTGTCGTCGAGTTTGTTGACCGTCTTGAAGATCGGCCATTGCGCGAAGGCGGCGTCGGCCGCCGGCGCGCCGAACTTCTTGCCCTCGAGCGACTTCACATCGGCCGTGACGCCGCGGCTCTTGCGCCCCACGATCGAGAAGGGCGGCTTGTCGTAGACCATCATCACGGCCTTGAGATCCACCGAGGGGTTTTCGTCGCGGAAGCGGATCAGCGAGTTCACGTCGCCGAAGCCGACATCGTAGGTGCCCGACGCCACGCGCGGGATCGCCTCGCGCGAACCATTGCCGGTGTCGATCGTGACGTCGAGCCCTTCGGCTTTGAAATAGCCCTTCTCCTGCGCCATCAGGAACAGCGCGGCCGGCCCCTCGAAGCGCCAGTCCAGCGTGAAGCGCACGGCGGTCTGGGCGCTCGCGCCCTGCAGACCGACAAAAGAGGCGGAGATGGCGAGCGCACCAGTGGCCGCCAGGCGAACGAGCCGCCGCCGCGACAGCGATCCGGCGGCGGCGTGCAGAACCTTGAACATCGTGAACTCCGGACGAACGGGATCGAGGGCGTGATTTGAGGCTCATCCAGCAAACGGCATGCCGGACGAGAACCGTTTCAAACTGGCGGATACCGCAGACAGGTCAAGCGCAAAGCGTCCTGTCGGCGGGCATCCTGCACCATAAAAAGGCATCTGGAGGCCTGCGCTTACACCGGAAGCGCCCCGTCGGTCTTGACCTCCTCCATCACCGCATAGGTCCGCGTCTCGCGCACCGCCGGCAGCGCCAGAAGAACCTCGCCCAGAAAGCGGCGATAGGCGTTCATGTCGGCGACCCGGGTCTTGACCAGATAGTCGAAGCCGCCGGCGACCATATGGCACTCCAGCACCTCCGGCGCGCGCTTCACAGCCGCAGCGAAGCGCTCGAAGGCGTCGGGCGTCGTCTTGTCGAGATAGACCTCGACGAAGACGAGCAGGTTGAGGCCGAGCTTGAGCGGATCGAGCGTGGCGCGATAGCCGGTGACGAAGCCCTCGCGCGTCAGCCGCTTCAGCCGCTCGCCGACGGCTGTGGGCGAGAGGCCGACCTTGTCGGCAAGCTCGACGCCGGCGATGCGGCCGTCGGACTGCAGAAGCGAAAGGATGCGGCGGTCGGTACGATCGAGCACGGGATAATTCTCTGGAGACTGGTCATAATACCGACATTTATACGGCATGATACGCAAAATAGCCAATTGATATGGTGCTGTAGAAGCCTGATGCTTCAGATCATCCCGCCGCCGCTCATCCGGAAGCATGTCATGGCCGTCCCTGCCCCGCGCCTCGTCAAAACCACGCCAGTTCCGCCCTTCCGTGCGCCCTACGCAGAAGACGACGGCGCGATCGCGGCCCGCCTGCTGGCAGGCGGCAAACGCGAAGCGGCCGCCAAGGCCCGCATCGACGCCCGCGCGACCTCGCTGATCGAGGCGATCCGCACCCGCAAGGTCGGCCTTGGCGGCATCGAGGAACTGCTGCGCGAGTACTCGCTCTCGACCAGGGAGGGGCTGGCGCTGATGGTGCTGGCCGAGGCGCTGCTGCGCGTGCCCGACGCCGCCACCGCCGACGCGCTGATCGAGGACAAGCTCGGACAGGGCGATTTCGCCCATCACGAATCGAAGTCCGACGCCTTTCTCGTCTCGGCCTCGGCCTGGGCGCTGGGCGTTACCGCCCGCGTCATCCAGCCCGGCGAGACCCCGACCGGCATCCTCAGCGGCCTCGCCAAGCGCCTCGGCGTGCCGACGGTGCGCACCGCGACCCGGCAGGCGATGCGCGTCATGGGCAGCCATTTCGTGCTGGGCCAGACCATAGAGGAAGCACTGAAGCGCGCCGGCTCGAAGAGCGGCAAGCTCTACCGCTATTCCTTCGACATGCTCGGCGAGGGCGCGCGCACGCAAGCGGACGCCGACCGCTACCTCGCCTCATACGCGGCCGCGATCGACGCGATCGGCGCATCAGCCGGCAACGAGCCGCTGCCGAACCGGCCGGGGATTTCCGTGAAACTCTCGGCGCTGCACCCGCGCTACGAGGCGACGAACCGCGCGCGCGTGCTGGCCGAACTGACGCCGAAGGTGGTCGCGCTTGCGAGCCAAGCCAAGCGCTACGACCTCAACTTCACCGTCGACGCCGAGGAGGCCGACCGGCTCGAACTCTCGCTGGACGTCATCGCCGCCGTGATGGCCGATGAAAGCCTTGCCGGCTGGGACGGCTTCGGCCTCGCCATCCAGGCCTATCAGAAGCGCGCTTCCGCCGTGATCGACCAGATCGCGGCGCTGGCCGAGTTCCATGACCGCCGATTGATGGTCCGTCTCGTCAAGGGCGCCTATTGGGACACCGAGTTGAAGCGCGCCCAGGAGCGTGGCCTGCCCGACTATCCGGTGTTCACCCGCAAGGCGATGACGGACCTGAACTACGAGGCCTGCTCCGCGCAACTCCTGGCGCTCCGCCCGCGCATCATCCCTCAGTTCGCCACCCACAATGCGCTGACCGTCGCGACCGTCGCCGAGATGGCCGGCGACGCGGAGAACTACGAGTTCCAGCGCCTGCACGGCATGGGCGAGGCGCTTTACGAGCGGTTGCTCGTAGACAAGGCAGGCTATGCCTGTCGGACCTATGCGCCCGTCGGCGGGCACCAGGACCTGCTCGCCTATCTCGTCCGCCGCCTGCTCGAGAACGGCGCGAACTCCTCCTTCGTCAGCGTCTCGGGCGACCCCGACGTGCCGGTCGCCGAGTTGCTGGTTCCGCCCGCAGATGCCATCGGCCATACGGGCGCGGCCCGGCACCGCCGCATCCCGCTGCCGGCCGATCTCTTCGGCCCATCGCGCAAGAACTCGGCCGGCGTCGAGCTCGGCCATGCGACGAGCCTCGAGGCGCTGCTGGCCGAAGTTTCGGCAGCCGCGGCCAAACCTCTCCCTGACGCAAGCGCCATCATCGATGGCAAGCCGGCCGGCGGCGCGAAGCGGCAAGTCCTCTCCCCGATCGACGGCAAGCCGATCGGCACGGTCGCCGAGGCCGATGCGGCGCTCGCCGACCGCGCCATGAAGGCGGCGAGAGCCGGCTTCCCGGCCTGGAACGCGACGCCCGCCCGCAGCCGCGCCGCAGCCCTGCGCAAGGCCGCCGACCTGATGGAGACGAGGCGCGGTCTGCTGCTGGCTCTGCTGCAGGCCGAGGCCGGCAAGACGCTGGACGACGCCATCGCGGAACTGCGCGAGGCGGTCGATTTCTGCCGCTATTACGCTGCCGAGGCGGAGGCGAAGTTCGCCGCGCCGACCGCCCTGCCCGGCCCGACCGGCGAGGAGAACCACCTGATCCTGCGCGGGCGCGGCCCGTTTGTCTGCATCGCGCCGTGGAATTTCCCGCTCGCCATATTTGCGGGGCAGATCGCGGCGGCGCTCGTGACCGGCAACAGCGTCGTCGCCAAGCCCGCCCTGCAGACGCCGCTGATCGCGACTGTCGCCGTCCGCCTGCTGCACGAGGCCGGCGTGCCCGTATCGGCGCTGCATCTGACGCCCGGCAATGGCGCGCTCGGCGCGGCGCTGGTCGCCCATCCCGCTGTCGCCGGCGTCGCCTTCACCGGCTCGACAGCGACCGCGCGCGCCATCAACCGCGCGCTCGCCGCCAAGGATGGGCCGATCGTGCCGCTGATCGCGGAGACCGGCGGGCTCAACGCCATGATCGTCGACGCGACGGCCCTGCCCGAGCAGGTCGCGGACGATGTCGTGATGTCGGCCTTCCGCTCGGCTGGCCAGCGCTGCTCGGCGCTGCGGTTGCTTGTGGTACAGGAGGACGTCGCCGACAGGATGATCGAGATGATCGAAGGCGCGGCGCGCGAGTTGACGATCGGCGATCCGCGCGCGATCGAGACCCATATTGGCCCGGTCATCGACGCCGCCGCCAGGGAGCGGCTCGACGGCCATATAGCTGCGATGCGCAAGCTCGGCCGGCTGAGCTTCGCCGGCGAAGTTCCTGCTTCAGACGGGACCTATGTCGCCCCGCACATCGTCTCGCTGAAAAGCGTCAGTGAGCTGACCGCCGAGCATTTCGGCCCGATCCTGCATGTCTTTCGTTGGAAATCGGGCCAGCTCGACAAGGTCATCGAGGCGATCGCGGCGAGCGGCTACGGGCTGACGCTGGGCGTGCATTCGCGCATCGAGACCACGGTCGAGGAGGTGACCAGCCGGCTCTCGACCGGCAACATCTATGTCAACCGCAACATCATCGGCGCGGTGGTCGGCGTGCAGCCCTTCGGCGGCCACGGCCTCTCAGGCACGGGCCCCAAGGCCGGGGGCCCGCACTACCTGATGCGCTTCGCCACCGAACAGACGGTGACGGTCAACACGGCGGCGGCCGGCGGGAATGCGAGCTTGATCGCGATGGGCGAGTGAGGCGAGACTGGGGGTTCAGTTCTCGGAGCCGGGCATGAGCCTCGTCACCTTCGACCATTGTGTCATCCACGTCTCCGACTGGGAGCGCTCCAACGCCTTCTATCGCAATGTGATCGGCGCGGAGGTGGTCCCCAACGGCGCGGGCTTCGTCTATCGCATCGGCGCGGCGCAACTGAACTGCCACGGGCCGAACCTGCAGCCCGATCCGAAGGCTCGCATCCCGGTGCCGCCCGGCGGCAGCGATCTCTGCTTCACCTGGCAAGGCCCGATCGATGGCGCGATTGCACATCTGGGCAAGGTCGGGGTCGAGATCGAGCTTGGCCCCGTCCAGCGGGTCGGCGTCGGCGGCAAGGGCACCAGCATCTATTTCCGCGACCCGGACGGCTCGCTGATGGAATTCATCAGCTACGCGTGAAAAAGGGCCGCTCGCGCGGCCCTTTGAATGATCAGCGCGACAGGCCGCTCAAGCCGCCTTGCGCTCGGCGAACACGCTCTTGAACTCGCGCAACTGCACCAGCACGTCGTGCAGGCGCTTCTGCTCGGCTTCGTCGGTCGTACCGGCGAGACGGGTCTCGGCCGTCAGGATTTCCTGATCGAGAACCGCGTTGTCGACGTCCTCGATGAAGCGGCCCTGCTCGGCGAGGATCGTCGTCGAGGCCTGGTTGATCTCGACCAGCCCGCCATTGACGAAGAATTCCTTGCCATGGCCGCCATCGGTCTGAACCAGCACGATGCCGCATTTCAGCGTCGCGACCAGCGGCGCGTGGCCGGCCAGAACCGTCATCTCACCTTCGACGGACGGGATGATGACGCTGACCACGTCACCCGAGAACAGGATGCGCTCGGGCGAGACGAGTTCGAACTTGAAGGTGGCCATGGGTCTCTTTCCGCCGCTTACAGCCTCGATCAGGCCGCTTCCGCCGCCAGGCGCTGGGCCTTTTCGATAGCCTCGTCGATCGAGCCGACCATGTAGAAGGCCGCCTCCGGCAGATGGTCGTACTTGCCCTCGACCAGGCCCTTGAAGCCCTTGATGGTGTCCTCCAGCGCGACGAGCTTGCCCGGCGAGCCGGTGAAGATTTCGGCGACGAAGAAGGGCTGCGACAGGAAGCGCTCGATCTTGCGGGCACGCGCCACCGTCATCTTGTCCTCTTCGGAGAGCTCGTCCATGCCCAGGATCGCGATGATGTCCTGCAGCGCCTTGTAGCGCTGGAGGATCTGCTGGACCTGGCGGGCGATGGCGTAATGCTCCGCGCCGACGATGTCGGCCGAGAGCATGCGCGAGGTCGAATCGAGCGGATCGACCGCCGGATAGATGCCCTTTTCCGCGATCGAGCGCGACAGCACGGTCGTGGCGTCGAGATGGGCGAAGGAGGTGGCCGGGGCCGGGTCGGTCAGGTCGTCGGCCGGCACGTAGATCGCCTGCACCGAAGTGATCGAGCCCTTGTTGGTGGTGGTGATGCGCTCCTGAAGATTGCCCATGTCGGTCGCAAGCGTGGGCTGGTAGCCCACCGCCGACGGGATGCGGCCGAGCAGCGCCGACACTTCCGAACCCGCCTGCGTGAAGCGGAAGATGTTGTCGACGAAGAACAGTACGTCCTGGCCCTTGTCGCGGAAGTCTTCCGCGACGGTGAGACCCGACAGCGCGACGCGCATGCGCGCGCCCGGAGGCTCGTTCATCTGGCCGTAGACAAGGGCGCATTTGGAGCCTTCGCCGCCGCCCTTCTTGTTCACGCCGGACTCGATCATCTCGTGATAGAGGTCGTTGCCCTCGCGGGTGCGCTCGCCGACGCCGGCGAACACCGAGTAGCCGCCATGGGCCTTCGCGACGTTGTTGATGAGTTCCATGATCAGCACGGTCTTGCCGACGCCGGCGCCGCCGAACAGGCCGATCTTGCCGCCGCGAGCGTAAGGAGCCAGCAGGTCGACGACCTTGATGCCGGTGACCAGAATCTGCGCGTCCGTCGCCTGCTCGGCATAGGACGGCGCGGGCTGGTGGATGCCGCGGGTCGCGGTGGTCATGATCGGGCCCGCCTCGTCGATCGGCTCGCCGATGACGTTCATGATGCGCCCGAGGCACTCGTCGCCGACCGGAACCATGATCGGGGAGCCGGTGTCGGTGACCGACTGGCCGCGTACCAGACCCTCGGTGGAGTCCATCGCGATGGTGCGGACCGTGTTTTCGCCGAGATGCTGGGCGACTTCGAGCACCAGCCGGTTGCCGAGATTGGTCGTCTCGAGTGCGTTCAGGATCTCCGGCAGCACACCCTCGAACTGCACGTCGACGACGGCGCCGATAACCTGGGCGATCTTGCCCGTGCCGGTGTTGGCGGGCTTGTCTTCGGCGATCTTCTTGGCGGCTTTGGCCATGGCTTGAAACCTCGGTTCAGCGTGTCGGATGGCCGGACGGGCCGGCCTCGTTCAAGGCGTTAGAGCGCTTCCGCGCCGGAGATGATCTCGATCAGTTCCTTGGTGATCATTGCCTGGCGCGAGCGGTTGTAGAGCTGCGTCTGCTTCTTGATCATTTCGCCGGCGTTGCGCGTGGCGGAATCCATCGCCGACATGCGCGCGCCCTGCTCGGAGGCGGCGTTCTCCAGGATCGCACGCAGCACCTGGACCGTCAGGTTGCGCGGCAGCAGCGTCTCCAGGATTTCGCTCTCGTCGGGCTCGTAATCATAGACCGCGTCGGTCTTGGGCGCTTCCGCCGGGATCTCGGCGGGAATGATCCGCTGCGCCGTTGGAATCTGCGAGATCACCGACTTGAACTTGGAGAAGAACAGCGTCGCGACATCGAACTCGCCAGCATTGAAGCGGGCGAGGATGTTCTGCGCGATCGTCTCGGCATTGGCGAAGCCGACCTGCTTGAAGGCGCGCAGATCGATCAGTTCGATGATGTCCTTCTCGAACTGCCGGCGAAGGATGTCGTAACCCTTCTTGCCGACGCAGATGATCTTGACCGTCTTGCCCTCGGCCTTGAGCGCATTCGCCTTGTCACGGGCAAGGCGCGCAATCGAGGAGTTGAATGCGCCGCACAGGCCGCGTTCGGCCGTGCAGACCACCAGCAGATGCACCTTGTCCGAGCCGGTGCCGGAGATCAGCTTCGGCGCGCTCGATCCCGTCACGCCCGACGACAGATTGGCCAGCACCGTCTCCATCCGCTCGGCATAGGGGCGCGCGGCCTCGGCCGCAGCCTGCGCCCGGCGCAGCTTGGCGGCCGCGACCATCTGCATGGCCTTGGTGATCTTCTGCGTCGCCTTCACGGAGGCGATGCGGTTCCTGAGGTCCTTCAATGAAGGCATAGGTTTTTTCTCACCCCGTCATGCTCGGGCTTGTCCCGGGCATCCACGTCTTCACCACCTTGATCCCACCGACGCCTGGCCCGAAGAGGGCAAGACGTTGATGGCCGGCGCGAGGCCGACCATGACGGGAGGCCTTACGAGAACGACTTGGCGTAATCCGTGACCAGTTCCTTCAGCTTGGCGGCGTTCGCGTCCGAAAGATCCTTGGTCCTGGCGATCTCTGCCAGCATGTCGGCGTGCTTGCCGCGCACCAGAGCCAGCAAGCCGTCTTCGAAGGCGCGGACCTTGTTGACCGGCAGCGGGTCGAGATAGCCGTTGACGCCGGCATAGATCACGACCGTCTGCTCTTCCATCTTCAGCGGCGAGAACTGCGCCTGCTTCAGGAGTTCGGTCAGGCGCGCGCCGCGGTTGAGCAGGCGCTGGGTGACCGCGTCGAGGTCGGAGCCGAACTGGGCGAAGGCCGCCATCTCGCGATACTGGGCGAGCTCGCCCTTGATCTTGCCGGCGACCTTCTTGGTCGCCTTGGTCTGCGCGGCCGAACCGACGCGCGACACCGACAGGCCGACGTTCACCGCCGGGCGGATGCCCTGGTAGAACAGGTCGGTCTCGAGGAAGATCTGGCCGTCGGTGATCGAGATCACATTGGTCGGGATATAGGCCGAGACGTCGTTGGCCTGCGTCTCGATGACCGGCAGCGCCGTCAGCGAGCCGGCGCCGGCGTCGTCGCCCATCTTTGCGGCGCGCTCGAGCAGGCGGGAGTGAAGATAGAACACGTCGCCCGGATAGGCCTCGCGGCCCGGCGGGCGGCGCAGCAGCAGCGACATCTGGCGGTAGGCGACGGCCTGCTTGGAGAGGTCGTCATAGATGATGACGGCGTGCATGCCGTTGTCGCGGAAATATTCGCCCATGGCGCAGCCGGCGAAGGGCGCGAGGAACTGCATCGGGGCGGCGTCCGACGCCGTCGCGGCGACGATGATCGAGTATTCGAGCGCGCCGCGCTCCTCGAGCACCTTGACGAACTGGGCGACTGTCGAACGCTTCTGGCCGATCGCGACATAGACGCAATAGAGCTTCTGGCTCTCGTCGCCGCTCTCGTTGATCGCCTTCTGGTTCAGGATCGTGTCGAGCGCCACGGCGGTCTTGCCGGTCTGGCGGTCGCCGATGATCAGCTCGCGCTGGCCGCGGCCGATCGGGATCAGGGCGTCGATCGCCTTGAGGCCGGTCGCCATCGGCTCATGCACCGACTTGCGCGGGATGATGCCGGGCGCCTTGACGTCGACGCGCGAGCGCTGGGCGGCCTTGATCGGGCCCTTGCCGTCGATCGGGTTGCCGAGCGCGTCGACGACGCGGCCGAGCAGCTCCTTGCCGACCGGCACGTCGACGATCGCGCCGGTGCGCTTGACCGTCTGGCCTTCCTTGATCTCGCGGTCGGAACCGAAGATCACGACGCCGACATTGTCGCTTTCGAGGTTGAGCGCCATGCCGCGCACGCCGGTCTCGAACTCGACCATCTCGCCGGCCTGGACCTTGTCGAGGCCGTAGACGCGGGCGATGCCGTCGCCGACGGAGAGAACCTGGCCGACCTCGGTGACGGAGGCTTCCGAACCGAAGTTCGAGATCTGGGCCTTCAGGATCGCGGAGATTTCAGCGGGGCGGATTTCCATCAGCCGACCTCTTTCATGGCAAGACGAATTGAATTGAGTTTGGTTTTCAGCGAGGCGTCGACCATGCGCGAGCCCATCTTGACGACGAGCCCGCCGATCAGCGCCGGATCGATCTTGACGGCGACATCGACATCCTTGCCGGCTACGCCCTTCAGCGCCGCGCGGATCTCGTCGAGGCGCTTGGGACCAGGCTGCTCGGCCAGCGTGACCTGCGCGCTGACGATGCCCTTGGCCTGCGCGACGAGGTTCCTGTAGCCCTGGATCATGCCAGGCAGCGCGAAGAGACGGCGTTTGCTGGCCACGAAGCCGATGAAGTTGGCGGCTATGCCGGAGATGCCGGCCTTGGCGAGGATCGCCTTGATCGCGGCGACCTGGTCTTCCGCCGAGAAGGCGGGGCTCTCGACCAGACGGGTCAGATCGGGGCTCTCGGCCAGCATGGCGCTGAAGCTGGACAGGTCGGCGGCCACGGCGTCGATGGAATTGACCTCGTCGGCCAGCTCGAACAGCGCCGTCGCGTAGCGTCCGGCGACGCCCGAGACCATCGTCTTGTCTTGGGTCTTGTCCTGCGATCCGCCGTCAGCCACGCGTCGAAGTCTCTCTTTTCAAGGGACCGCACCGGCGACCCCCGGCTCAATCGAGGGTGGAGTGCGTCGTCCTGGCGCTGCGATGTATCCAAGAGGAGAAAACGTGGACAAGCCACATCTTTCGCCCGAAATGTGGCGGTGCACTAGCATGTGGTTTTGGGGGGCGCAATCCGTAGATGGCAATCCTGTCGCTGCGTCCCTCGCCATGACGGACGCTACAGAAAACTCTGCGGATCGACATCGACCGCCACCCTGACCGAGCCTTTCGCCTTTGGCGCGCGTTTCAGCCAGGCCCGCAGATAATCCTGCAGATTGACCTCGCGGCCGGTCCTGACGATCAGGCGCATGCGGTGGCGCCCTCGCAGCACCGCGAGCGGCGCTTCGGCGGGGCCCAGCACCGCGACCTCGTCGGGAGCCTCGGCGCAACGGGCGAGCGCCCGGGCGTGGCTTTCGGCCTCGGCCTGGCTGCTGGCCGAGACGATCAGCCCGGCCAGCCGGCCGAAGGGCGGCAGGCCGGCCGCCTCCCGCGCCTGCGTCTCTGCGACATAAAACCGCTCCGGATCGCCCGAGACCAGCGCCTTGAGCACGGGATGGGCGGGATCGCGCGTCTGCAGCAGCGCCCGGCCCGGCCGCTCGCCCCGCCCCGCCCGGCCCGTGACCTGCCGCAGGACCTGGAAGGTGCGTTCCGCGGCGCGCGGATCGCCCGAGGTCAGGCCGAGATCGGCATCGACCACGCCGACCAGCGTCATGCCGGGAAAATTATGGCCCTTGGCGACCAGCTGCGTGCCGATGACGATGTCGAATTCGCCTTTCGCCACCGCCATCAGCTCCGTCTTCAGCCGCTCGGTGCCACCGGGAAAATCGCTCGACAGTACGATCGCGCGCGCCTGCGGGAACAAGGTCGCGACCTCCTCGGCCAGCCGCTCGACGCCGGGCCCGCAAGCGGTCAGGCTCTCGGGCGCATGGCATTGCGGGCATTGATGCGGCCTGCGCTCGACATGACCGCAATGATGGCAGACCAGCGCCCGCCTGAAACGGTGATCGACCAGCCAGGCCGAGCAGTTCTTGCACTGGAACCGGTGGCCGCAATCGCGGCAGACCGTTAGCGGGGCATAGCCGCGCCGGTTCAGGAACAGCAGCGACTGCTCCTTGGCCTCGAGATTATCGGCGATCGCCCTGACCAGCGTCCCCGAAATCCAGCGCCCGCGCTCGGGCTTGTCGGTGCGGAGATCCACGAGCCTGAGCGCCGGCAGCTCGCGCCCGCCGAAGCGCTCGGGCAGTTTCAGATGGATGTAGCGCCCGCGCTCGGCGTTGACGCGGGTCTCCAGCGAGGGCGTCGCCGAGGTCAGGATGACGGGCGCGTTCTCGATGCGGCCACGCACCACCGCCATGTCTCGGGCATGGTAGGCGACGCCGTCCTCCTGCTTGTAGGCGGCCTCGTGTTCCTCGTCGACGACGATCAGCCCGAGCTTGCTGTAGGGCAGGAACAGCGCCGAGCGCGCGCCGGCCACCACCAGCGCCTCGCCGCCGGCGATCGCAGCCTGCAGCCGCTCGCGCTTGCGCCCGCCCACGCCCGAATGCCACAGGCCGGGCCTGACGCCGAAGCGCGCCTCGAAGCGGTCGATGAACTGCGCCGTCAGCGCGATCTCGGGCATCAGGATCAGGCTCTGCCGGCCCTGCCGGACAGCCTGCGCCACCGCCTCGAAATAGACCTCCGTCTTGCCCGAGCCGGTGACGCCTTCGAGCAGGGTCACGCCGAAGGCCTCGCCTTGCACGGTAGCGACAAGAGCCGCCGCGGCCCTAGACTGATCGTCGGAAAGTTGAGGCTGCGCGAAATCCGGATCGGGACGCGGCGCGACCGCCCCGCGCGGCAGTTCCTCGACAACAAAGGTGCCGGCATCGACCAGCGCGTCGATCACCGCCGCGCTGACCGAGGCCGCCTCCGCCAACGCCGATTTGCCGATCAGCAGCCCGCCCTCGGCGGCGGCGATGGCGCGCGCCCTTGCCGGCGTCATCCGGGCGGGCGGCGCGCCTGCCAGCCTGACGCCGAGTTTCGGCCGCTCGGGCGTGTCGTCGGGCGGTCGCCGCAGCGCCAGCGCCAGCACCGAGCCCTTTGGCGCGAGCGTGTACCAGGCGACCCAGTCGACCAGCTTCATCAGCGCGCCGTCGAGCGGCGGCATGTCGAGCTTGCCTGTTACCGACTTGAGGTTGCCGCCGCGCCCTGAGCCTGCCTCCCATACGACGCCGACCGTCTGGCGCGGCCCGAGCGGGACCTGCACCACGTCGCCCGGCGAGAGCACGAGTCCCGGCGGCACGGCGTAGCTGTAGGCCTGGTCGAGCCCGAGCGGGATCAGCACATCGACCGTGCCGCCGCCTTCCGTCGCCGTGTCGGGCTTGTCGCTCATGGCGGGCTGTCTAGCACCGATTCGCGACCTGTTAAGGCAGGGGTGTCAAGCTCGGGGTCGCCCACTATCGTCATGCTCGCCCTTGTGGCGAGCATCCACGTCTTGCGACAGGGACGCGGCCCGAGCGGTTTGAAGACGTGGATGGTCGGCACAAGGCCGACCATGACGGGAACGGCATGGTATGAACGATTTCGATGCCCTCCAGCGCGCCTGGCTCTCCCATCTCGCCACGGAGCGAAGGCTCTCGCCGAAAACGCTCGAAGCCTATGCGCGCGACCTGCGCCAGTTCGCGGGCTTCCTCGACGGGCATCTCGGCGGCCCGGCCTCATTGTCCGACATCGCCGGCCTGAAACCCTTCGACCTGCGCGCCTTTCTCGGCCAGCGAAGGCGCGAAGGCGTCGGCAACCGCACCCTGATGCGCCAGCTCGCGGCCTTGCGCTCCTTCGCACGCTTCGGCGAGCGCGAAGGCTCGCTGACGGCGGCGGCGTTCGCGGCGACGCGCGGCCCGCGCATCGGCAAATCCCTGCCGCGTCCGCTCGACGCCCGCGCGGCCAGAGCCGTGACCCGGGCCGACAGCCGGACCGGCGAGGCGCGCGAGGACTGGGTTCTGGCGCGCGACGCGGCCGTGCTGGCGCTGCTCTATGGCTGCGGCCTGCGCATCTCGGAGGCGCTTTCGCTGACCCGCGCGCAGGCGCCGACCAGCCCCGGCGACGGGCTCACCGTGATCGGCAAGGGCAGCAAGACGCGGATGGTCCCGGTGCTGCCGATCGTCGTCACCGCCATCGCGGAGTATCTCGCGCAGTGCCCCTGGCGGCTCGCGGCTGACGGCCCGCTCTTCGTCGGCGTCAAGGGCGGACCGCTCTCGCCCCGCATCATCCAGCTTGCGGTCGAGGGTTTGCGCGGCGCGCTCGGGCTTCCCGCATCGGCGACGCCGCATGCGCTGCGTCATTCCTTCGCGACGCATCTGCTCGGGCGCGGCGGCGATCTGCGCGCCATCCAGGAGCTTCTGGGCCACGCCTCACTCTCGACGACGCAGATCTACACCCGGATCGATTCAGCGAGACTGATGGCGGCTTACGACGCGGCCCACCCGCGCAGCCGCGCCTGACGCGCGATCGACTCAGCTTGGCGGCGCGGGCCAAAGGACCTCGCCGCCGCGCAGTCCCTCCCATGCCTTGGCCATCCGCAGGACGCCGAGATCGTCGAAGCGGCGGCCGGTGATCTGCAGGCCGATCGGCAGCCCCTCGCACGTCATCCCAGCATGGACCGAGATGGACGGCTGGTCCGACATGTTGGCCGCGACCGTGAAGACGATGTGCTCGAAGGGCCGCTCAGGATCATGCAGCGGCGAGGCGAGCTCGGCGGGAAAGCTCGGCACCGGAGACACCGGCGACAGCACGAAGTCGAAGGGCGCGCTCGCCTTCAGCGCCGCATCGCGGATCGCCAGCATCTGGCTCATGCCGCGATAGACACGGTCGCCCGACAGGTTCGCGCCGCGCTGCGCCCACGCAAGGATGTAGGGTAGCACTTTTGCGCGCGTCGCCTCCGGTAGCGTCCCGATATCGGCCCAGGCGCGCTGCCGCCAGAAATCGTCGAGTCCATCCAGCATCTCGCGCGTCAGAAAGGCCGGCGCGGGCTCGACGATCGCGCCCGCCGCAGCGAAAGCCTTTGCCGCAGACTCGATCGCGACCCGCATCTGCGGCTCGACGGCCAGGCCGATGCCAGCCTCCAGTTGCAGACCGAGCCGCACGCCCTTCAGGTCGATGCCGAGCGCCAGCCAGTCGAGCGCGTGGGGCGGCAGGCTCATTCCGTCGCGCGCATCGGGCTTCGACAATTCGCGCATCATCAGTGCGGCGTCCATGACGGTGCGCGTCATCGGCCCGGCGGCGCGGCCGTAATAGCTCGGATCGATCGGCACGCGCCCGAAACTGGGTTTCAGGCCCACCAGCCCGCACCAGCCCGCCGGCAAGCGGATCGAGCCGCCGATGTCGGTGCCGACATGCAGCGGGCCGTAGCCGGCTGCGCCCGCAGCCGCAGCGCCGGCCGAGGAGCCGCCGGGGTTCTTCGTCAGGTCGAAGGGATTGCGCGCCAGCTTGTGGAAGCTGGAGAGGCCCGAGGAGAGCATGCCGTAATCCGGCATCGTCGTCTTGGCGAGGATGACGCAGCCGGCCTCGCGCAGCCGCGCCGCCGGCGGCGCGTCGTCAAGCGCGGGCGTCAATGCGCGGGCGGCAGTGCCGAGCGGCACGGGCGTGCCTTTCGTGGCGATGTTGTCCTTGACGGTGCAGGGCACGCCGTCGAGCGCCCGCGCCTCCCTTTTGCGCCAGCGCGCCTCGGAGGCCGCCGCCTGCGCCAGCGCGCCTTCGGGATCATAGGCGTAGAGCGCAGCGAGCCTCGGCTCCCACGCCTCGATCCGCGCGATCACGGCCTGCGTGACCGCGACCGGGGAAAGACTGCCATCCGCATAGGCCGCGAGCATCTCGGCGGCGGAGAGATCGGCGAGATCGGTCATCGGATCATCCTTTGCAAGCTCATCGCGCCCGCCTGACGCGCGGGTCGAGCGCGTCGCGCAGGCCGTCGCCGAGCAGGTTGAAGCCGAGCACCGTGACGGCGATCGCCGCGCCCGGAAACACAGCGAGCCAGGGCTGCACCGCCATGAAGGTTTGCGCCTCGTTGAGCATCCGGCCCCAGGACGGATTCGGCGGCTGCGTGCCCAGCCCGAGATAGGACAGACCGGCCTCGGCCAGGACGGCAAGCGCGAACTGGATCGTCGCCTGCACCGTGATGACGCCTGCGATGTTGGGCAGGACATGGCGAAGCGTGATCTGCCAGTTGCTCAGACCATGGCCGCGCGCCGCCTGGATGAAGTCCTTGGTCCAGATTTGCAGCGCCGAACCGCGCGCCAGACGGGCGAAATAGGGCAGGTTCAGCACGCCGATCGCGATCACCGCGTTGAGCATGCCCGGTCCCGCCGCCGCCGTGATCATGATCGCGGTCAACACGGCGGGGAAGGCATGGGTGAAGTCGGCGCTGCGCATGATCACGTTATCGAGCAGCCCGTCGCGACGCATCGCCGCCAGCAGCCCGAGCGTCGTGCCCAAAACCATGCCGAAACCGACCGCGCCCAGCCCCAACGCCAGCGAATTGCGCGCACCGACCATGATCATCGAGAACACGTCGCGGCCGAACTGGTCCGTGCCGAACCAGTTCGCAACTGAGGGCGGCTTCAGCCGGTTCAGGATCGCCATCTGCGTCGGCTGATGCGGCGTCCACAGGAAGGAGACCAGCGCCGTCGCGACAACGATCAGCGTCAGGATGGCCCCGATCAGGAAGGACGGGCTCGTCCACCAGCGCCGCTTGCGGACGAACTCTGGAATGGCCGCGCTCATGCCGCCTCGCGCAGGCGCGGGTCGATCACGCCATAGAGCAGATCGACGATGAAATTGACCAGGATGGCGAGCGCCGCAAACAGCATGACGAGGTCCTTGACCACGATCAGGTCGTGCTGAGCGATCGACTGGAAGACGAGCCGCCCGAGGCCGGGCAGCGCAAAAACGTTCTCGATGATGATCGCGCCCGCGATCAGCACCGAGAATTGCAGGCCCAGTATCGTCACGACCGGGATCAGCGCGTTGCGCAGCGCGTGCCGGAGCAGCGTAGCGCGCTCGCCCAGGCCCTTGGCGCGGGCGGTGCGGACGAAATCCTCCTGCAGCGCATCGAGCATGGCCGACCGCGTCACCCGCGCCAGGATCGCCGCCTGCGGCAGCGCCAGCGCCAGCGCCGGCAAGGCGAGCGCGCGCAGCGCGGCGGGCGCGCCGGCCTGCCAACCCGGAAAGCCGCCGGCCGGCAGCCAGCCGAGCCCGATCGCGAAGACCAGCACCAGCAGCAGCCCGAACCAGAAATTCGGGATCGCCAGTCCCGCCTGCGCGAACACCATCACGGCCGCGTCGGCCGGGCGGTTGTGGTTGGCGGCCGCCAGCATGCCGAGCGGCACGCCGATCGAGGCCGCCAGCGTCATCGCCATCAGCGCCAGCGGCAGCGTCACCGCCATGCGTTCGGCGATGAGTTGCGCCACTGGCACGCGATAGGTGTAGCTCAGGCCGAGATCGCCGGTCAGAAGCCCGCCGACCCAGGCGAGGAAGCGGATCGGCGCCGGCCGGTCGAGCCCCATCTCGGCCCGCAGCGCGGCGAGAGCCTCCGGCGCGGCGTTGAGGCCAAGCGTCACGGCGGCGGGATCGCCCGGCAGCACCTCCAGCATCAGGAAGATGACGAGCGCGGCCGCCGCCAGCGTCAGCACGAAGGCGATCAGGCGTCGCCCGGCGAAGGCCAGCATGTCAGCGCCAGGCCACCTCGGCCAGCGGCGTGATCGGCAGCGGCCAGTCGGTCCACATCCCCTCCAGCCCCGCCGCCGTCACGGTGATCTTGGGCAGCACGAAGAGATAGCCGTTGACCGCGTCGCGGGCGAGGATGCGCTGCGCTTCCCCGTAGAGCGCGTTGCGCTCGGCCTCCGGCAGCGTGACCTCGATCGTCTCGATCAGCGCCTTGAACTCCGGATTCCGGTACTGAAAATAATAGTCGTCGCGGGCGTAGTTGCCGATGTCGAGCGGCTCGGTGTGGGCGATCACGCTGAGGTCGAAATCCTTGCCCCTGAACACCCGCTCCAGCCATTGCGGGAACTCGAGCGGCTCGATCTTCGCGATGATCCCGATTTGCGCCAGCAGCGCCGCGATGATCTCGCCCGAGCGCCGCGCATAGGCCGGCGGCGGCAGTTTTAGCGTGCAGGCGAAGCCGTTCGGGTGGCCGGCCTGCGCCAGCAGCGCCCTGGCCTTGGCGAGATCGGGCGGATAGGTGTTGGTCAGGTCGACATGGGCCGGATGCAGCGGCGAGAAATGGCTGCCGATCAGATCGACGTCGAAGCCGTAGACGCCGAGCGCGATCGTCTTGCGGTCGAGCACATGGGCGATGGCCTGACGCACGCGCAGATCGTTGAAGGGCGGCTTGGCGTTGTTGGTGGCGAGGATGACCTCGCCCTCGGTCTTGCCGAAGACGACCTTGAGCTTTGGATCGGCCTTGAGCTGCGCCACGGCCTCGGGCGCGGCGAGATTGGTCTGCGCGTCGACATCGCCGGCGCGCAAGCTGGCGACCTGCGCGGCCGGATCGGAAATGAAGCGGAAGGTCGCTTTCGCGAGCGCGGGCTTGCGCCCCCAGTAATCATCGTTGCGCGCCAGTTCGAGCCGGTCGCCGCGGTTCCAGCGCACGAATTTGAACGGGCCGGTGCCGACAGGGCTGGTCCTGTTGTTGGCGGCGCTGGCGGGCGCGACGATGACCGCGTCGCCCCAGGCGAGACCGTAGAGGAAATTCGCGGTCGGCTGTTTCAGCCGGATCACCACGGTTGCGGGGTCCGGCGTGTCGATTCCCGCGATCGGCGCGAAGAGCTGGCGCTGGGCGTTGGTCGAATCGGGCGCGACCGCACGCTCGAAGGAGAACTTCACCAGCTCGGAGGTGAAGGGCGCGCCGTCATGGAATCTGGCGTTGGTCCGCAGATTGAAGCGGTAGGTGACATTGTCGGCCGCCACCTCCCAGTTCTCGGCGAGGCAGGGCACGATCTTGCCCGTCCGGTCCATCCGGACCAGCCCCTCGAAGATGTTCTGCAGCGTGACCTCGCGGATCGCCTGCGCCGCGCCCGATGTCGGGTCCAGCGTCGGCGGCTCCAGCGTCATCGCGATTGTGACGCTGTCCTTCGGCTGCGCCAGCGCGACCACGGGAAGCTGCGCCGCAAGAGCGGCCAGTCCCGCACCCGCCAGAAGATCACGCCGCGTCGCCATGCCGAACTCTCCGAAATCCGTCTTAGGCCGGAAGATGGCCGCGCCTCGTGACGAGCGCAAGGCGACGGTTTGCGAAGGCTAGATGAAGTAGTCCGGATGCGCCTGCCTCAGATGCACGAGGTCCGGCAGCAGCGTGCCGAGATGCTTTCGCATCGCCTCCTGCGCGGCCGGCGCGTCATGCCGGCGGATCGCATCGACGATGCTCAGATGCTCGCGGATCACCATCTCCATGCGGCCTGGCACGGGCAGCGTCATGCGCCGGCACCGGTCGATCTGGCTCTTGGCCGCCTGCGCCAGCTTCCAGACGCCGGGATAGCCGGCCAGGATCGCCAGCGTCTCGTGAAAATGTTCGTCGAGCAGATGGAAGCGTTCCTGGTCGCCGTCGTCGAAAGCCTCGTGCTGGCGCGCGATCACCGTATCCAGACGCCCGACGATCTCGCCTGTCGAAATTTCGGCGACGAGTTCTACCGTGGCGCATTCAAGAGCCTGCCGGATGAACACCGCCTCAGGGATCGCCTCGACCGGAATGCGCGAGACGAAGGTGCCGGCCTGCGGGAAGATTTCGACCAGCCCCTCCTCCTTGAGCTTGATCAGCGCCTCGCGCACGGGGGTCCGGCTGACGCCGAAGCGGGCCGTCAGATCCTTCTCCTGCAAGGCAGAGCCAGGCAGGATGGCCATGGCCAGGATGGCGCGGCGCAATTCGTCCTGCACCAGAGAGGCCGCCGTCGCACGCTGCGCCGGCACGCCGGCATTGCGCTGCGGACGGCGCTCCCTGCGCCCGGTCTCGCTTGCAATCAAACTGTCCGACATCGACTGTCCCCGCCCGTCATCCGGCCTCGCACGCCGTTCTCGATGGAACGCCGCCGCCTCGGCAATGGACCGGTGAAACGCTGCTAGCACAGGACTGTTTGACAGACTAGTATATTAGTATATTCAGCCTCGAACGCCATCGGATGCAATGCGAATGGCGAGCGGTCAGGGAGTGGTTTGCGGATGCTGTTGCACGAGGATCGCCTGTTTCCCGCGGAGCCCGCAACGCGCGCCATTGCGCGCCGGCTCTATGCCCCGATCCGCGATCTTCCTATCGTCTCGCCACATGGCCACACCGACCCGCGCTGGTTCGCCGAGAACCAGCCCTTTCCCGATCCGGCGACGCTCTTCGTCAAGCCCGATCACTACATTTTCCGGATGCTCTATTCGCAAGGCGTGCGGCTGGAAGAGCTCGGCATCGCGCGCAAGGATGGCGGCGAGGTCGAGGCCGATCCGCGCAAGATCTGGCGGCTCTTCGCCAGCCACTGGCATCTCTTTCGCGGCACGCCGACGCGGCTCTGGTTCGAGCATGCGGCGTCCACGATTTTCGGCATCGAGGAGCGGCTCTCGCCCGCCAACGCCGACACGATCTACGACCGCATCGCCGAGAAGCTGACTCAAGCCGAATTCCTTCCCCGCGCGCTATTCCAGCGCTTCAACATCGAGGCGATCGCCACCACGGAAGGCGCGCTCGACGATCTGCGCTGGCACGACATGATCAGGGCCTCGGGCTGGGGCGGCAAGGTCGTCACCGCCTACCGCCCCGACAGCGTCGTCGATCCCGAATTCGAGGGTTTCGCCGCCAATCTCGACCAGTTCGGCGCGCTGACCGGCGAGGACGCCCATGGCTGGAGCGGCTATCTCGCCGCCCATCGCCAGCGCCGCGACTATTTCAGGGCGCGCGGCGCGACCTCCTCGGACCACGGCCACGCCTCGGCCCGCACCGCCAATTTGTCGAAGGCCGAATGCGAGGCGCTGTTCGCGAAGGTGGTCGCCGGCAAGGTCTCGGCCGAGGACGCCGATTTGTTCCGCGGCCAGATGCTGACCGAGATGGCGAAGATGAGCCTCGACGACGGGCTCGTGCTGCAGATCCATCCCGGCTCGTTTCGCAATCACAATCCGCAGTTCTTCGCACATTTCGGCCGCGACATGGGCGCCGACATCCCACGCCAGACCGAGTATGTCGCGGCGCTGAAACCACTGCTCGACGCGGTCGGCAACGAGCCGGGCCTCACCGTCATCGCCTTCACGCTCGACGAGACCAGCTATTCGCGCGAACTCGCGCCGCTGGCTGGCCATTATCCGGCGCTGAAGCTCGGGCCGGGCTGGTGGTTCCTCGATGCGCCCGAAGCCATGCTGCGCTTCCGCGAACTGACCACCGAGACGGCCGGCTTCTACAACACCGTCGGCTTCAACGACGATACGCGCGCCTATCTCTCGATCCCCGCCCGCCACGACGTCGCCCGCCGCATCGACTGCCACTACCTCGCGAAACTCGTCGCCGAGCACCGTCTCGATGAGAACGAGGCGGCGCAGCTCGCCCATGATCTCGCCTATCGCCTGGCCAAGGAGGCCTATCGCCTGTGACCAGCGCCCCCAAACTGATCGACGAACGCCAGGCCGCTCATCCGCGCGACGTCAAAGGCTATGACACGCAAGGACTGCGCGACGATTTCCTGATCGAGGCCATCTTCGTGCCCGGCGAGATCGCGCTGACCTACTCCCATTACGACCGCATGATCGTGGGCGGCGCGATGCCGGCCTCCAAGCCGCTGACGCTCGAACCCTATCCGCCGTCCGGAACGCCCTTCTTTCTGGCGCGGCGCGAACTCGGCGTGATCAATCTCGGCGGCGCGGGCTCCGTGACGGTCGATGGCCAGGTTTTCAATCTGCCGAGCCTCGACGCCCTCTATGTCGGGCTTGGCGCAAAGGACGTTTCGTTCAGCAGCGCGAACGCTGCCGAGCCGGCAAAATTCTATCTGACCAGCGCGCCGGCCCATCGCGAGGCAGCCCATCAGCTGATCCGCAAGGATGAGGCCAACACGCTGCATCTTGGCTCCCCAGAGACCTCCAACAAGCGCACCATCCGGCAATACATCATGCCCAACACCACCGGCACGAACCAGTTGGTGATGGGCATGACGGCGCTGGAGCCGGGCTCCGTCTGGAACTCGATGCCCTGCCATACCCATACGCGGCGGATGGAGGCCTATCTCTACTTCAATCTCGACCCGGCCCACCGCGTCTTCCATTTCATGGGCGAGCCCCGGGAGACGCGCCATCTGCTCGTCGCCAACGAGCAGGCGATCGTCTCGCCGAACTGGTCGATCCATTGCGGCTGCGGCACCTCGAACTATTCATTCGTCTGGGCCATGGCCGGCGACAATGTCGAGTTCACCGACATGGACGCAGCCCCCGTGGACAGCTTGCGCTGATGCCGGCCCGCTCGCCCTTCGACCTTGCGGGTCGCGCAGCGCTGGTGACCGGCGCCAATACCGGCATCGGCCAGGGCATCGCGCTGGCGTTGGCGCAGGCCGGCGCGCGCGTGGTCGCGGCCGGTCGCTCCGGCATGGACGAGACGCTGGCGCTGATCGCGGAGGCTGGCGGAACCGGTCATGCGCTGCACACCGATCTACAGCAGCACGGCATCGCGGAGCGGGTCATCGCGGAGGCCAAGGAACTCGCAGGCCCGCTCGACATCCTCGTCAACAATGCCGGCATCATCCGCCGTTCTGAGGCGCTCGATTTTTCCGAGAGCGACTGGGACGAGGTCATGAACGTCAACCTCAAGGCCAATTTCTTCCTCGCCCAGGCCTTCGCCAAGGCGACGCTCACAGCCGGCCGCACCGGCCGCATCGTCAACATCGCCTCGCTGCTCTCCTTCCAGGGCGGTATCCGCGTCGCGTCCTATACCGCCAGCAAGAGCGGGCTCGCCGGGCTGACGAAACTGCTCGCCTGCGAATGGGCCGGCAAGGGCATCAATGTGAACGCGATCGCGCCCGGCTACATCGAGAGCAACAACACGCAGGCGCTGCGCGCCGACCCCGACCGCAACAGCGCGATCCTCTCCCGCATCCCGGCCGGGCGCTGGGGCAAGCCATCGGACATCGGCGGCGCGGCCGTCTTCCTCGCAAGCGACGCCGCCGCCTATATGCACGGCGCGGTGATCCCCGTGGACGGAGGCTGGCTGGCGCGATGACTGTTCTCTTCACCACTCCGCCGACGACCGGGCTCGACCTGCCCCCTCCCCCCTTGCGGGGGAGGGTTGGGGAGGGGGCAGCGCCGCCCTTCCAAAGTCGAGGGTGCCAGGAGCCCCCTCTCCATCTCTCCCCCGCAAGGGGGGAGAGAGCAGGTTGCGCTGAACTCGCTTTTCTGGACCAGCCGCGATGACGAACCGTCTCAACTCCTTCTTCCAGCGCGAGGCCGACTACGCCTGGGAGGCGACCGAACCCGGCGTGAAGCGCAAGATCATGGCCTATGGCGAGGATCTGATGATCGTCCGCGTGGCCTTCGAGGCCGGCGCCGTCGGCAAGGCGCACACCCACCCGCACCGGCAGGCTTCTTACGTCGAGAGCGGCGTCTTCGAGGTCACCATCGACGGCAAGACCAGCAGGCTTTCCGCCGGAGACACCTTCTTCGTGCCGTCCGGCCTCGTCCATGGCGTCGTCGCCAGCGAGGCCGGCCAGCTGATCGATTCCTTCACGCCGATGAGGGCCGAGTTTCTCTAGACGAGACCGCCCTGGCGGCCGCCGCCGGCAGGGCTCCCATCACGGGACAAGAACGACCGGGAAAAACCGGCGAACCACAACGGGAGAGAACGGACATGACCATCACCAGACGCAGCCTTGCCGCGCTCGCGGGCGCAGCCATCCTCGCCACCGCATCCACCGGCGCCAGCGCCCAGAGCGTGACGCTGCGCTCCACCGACATCCACCCGGACGGCTACCCGACCATCGAGGCCGTCAAGTTCATGAGCCAGCAGCTCGAAAAGAGCAGCAATGGCCGGATCAAGATCAACGTCTTCCACTCGGCCCAGCTCGGCCAGGAGAAGGACACGATCGAACAGACCCGCTTCGGCGTCATCGACATGAACCGCATCAACATGGCGCCGTTCAACAATCTGATCCCGGCGACCAACGTGCCGTCCCTGCCCTTCATCTTCCGCTCGGTCGATCACATGCGGAAGGTCATGGACGGCCCGATCGGCGACGCGCTGCTGAAGGAGTTCGAGAAGCACGATCTCGTCGGCCTCGCCTACTACGATTCCGGCTCGCGCTCGTTTTACAACTCCAAGCGTCCGATCAATACGCCAGCCGACATGAAAGGCCTGAAGATCCGCGTCCAGCAATCCGACATGTTCGTCAGCCTGGTCTCGGCGCTCGGCGCCAACGCCACGCCGATGAATTTCGGCGAGGTCTATTCCGGCCTGCAGACCGGCGTCATCGACGGCGCGGAGAACAACTGGCCATCCTATGAATCGACCAAGCATTTCGAGGTCTCGAAATTCTACTCGCTGAGCGAGCACTCGCTTTCGCCGGAAGTGCTCGTGATGTCGAAGAAGAGCTTCGACAAGCTGCCCGCCGCCGACCAGGCGCTGGTGCGTGCGGCCGCCAAGGCATCGGTCGCGAAGATGCGCGAACTCTGGGACGCACGCGAGAAGGCTTCCGAGGCCAAGGTCAAGGCCGGCGGCGCGGTGGTCAACGCGGTCGAGAAGCAGCCCTTCATCGACGCGATGAAGCCGGTCTACGACAAGTTCGTGACCGATGCGAAGCTCAAGGCGATGGTCGCCGCCATCCAGGCCGTGAAGTGACCCACACCTGATTTCAAACGCCGCGCCGCCTTTCCGGCGGCGCGGCCACCTCTCAGCAGCGATCGGGCAGCCATGAGCGCCACCTTGCACAGAATTTCCGGACTGCTCGCCCAGCTGGCGCTCTGGCTGTCGGCGATCGGGCTGATGGGCATGACGCTCGCCGTGTCCTGGCAGGTCTTCGGCCGCTATGTGCTCAACAGCACACCGACCTGGACCGAGGCGCTGTCGATCCAGCTGATGGGCTGGTTCATCCTGCTTGGGGCCGCCGTCGGCGTCCGCGAAGGCTATCATCTCGGCTTCGATATCCTTCGCATCGCCTTTCCCGGCCTGCCGGCCAGGGTCATGGCGCTTGTCAGCCACATCGTCGTCCTGACATTCGGCCTGGCGATGACCTGGTACGGCTGGGATCTGGTGGTCGGAACCTGGACGGCCCGCATCCCGATCCTCGGCTGGCCCGGCGGCGTCGACTTCATGCCGCTGCTGGGCGGCGGCGCGCTGATTTCCTTCTTCACGCTCGAACATCTCTTCAACCTGGCGACAGGCCGCCAAGACGGACACAGCGCATGAGCCCCGAACTGATGATCCTGTTCGGGACTTTCGTCGTCCTGCTGCTGATCGGCACGCCGATCGCCTTCTGCCTCGGCGCCGCCTCTCTGGCGACCGTCGCCTATATGGGCATTCCGCCGCTCGTCGTCTTCCAGCGCCTGAACTCCGGCATCAGCGTGTTTTCGCTGATGGCGATTCCCTTCTTCATCTATGCCGGCGACCTGATGATCCGGGGCGGCATCGCCGAACGGCTCGTCCGCTTCGCTGGCGCGCTCGTCGGCCACATGCGCGGCGGGCTCGGCCAGGTCAACATCGCCGCCTCGACGCTGTTTGGCGGCATCTCCGGTTCGGCGGTGGCGGACGCCTCGGCGATCGGCGGCCTGATGATCCCGCAGATGCAGAAGCGCGGCTACGACACCGCTTTCGCCGTCAACGTCACGGTCTCGTCGGCGATCATCGCCCTGCTGATCCCGCCCTCGCACAACATGATCATCTATTCGCTCTCGGCCGGCGGCAGCATCTCCATTGCCGACCTGTTCACGGCCGGCATCGTGCCCGGCCTGATGCTCGCCGGCGCGCTGATGATTACAACCTGGCTCGTCGCCCGCAAACGCGGCTATCCGGCCGAGGCCTTTCCCGGCTGGGCCAGGGTCGCGACCTACGCCGTCGCCGCTTTCCCGGGCATCATCCTGATCGGCATCATCTTCGGCGGCGTGCGCTCGGGCGTGTTCACCGCGACGGAAAGCTCCTGCATCGCATCGGTCTATGCCCTGCTGGTCACGATCATCGTCTATCGCGGCATGAACCTCGCGCAATTCAGGGAGGCCACCTTCGCGGCCGTTCGCACCACCGCCATGGTGCTCCTCGTGATCGGCTGCGCGGCCTCCTTCGGCTGGCTGCTCGCCTTCTTCCAGGTCCCCGCGGCGATGGTCGCCTTCATGCGGTCGATCTCGAACGACCCGCTCGTGATCTTCCTGCTGATCAACGTCCTGCTGCTCTTCCTCGGCACGTTCATGGACATGTCGCCGCTGATCATCATCACCACGCCGATCTTCCTGCCGGTGGTGACGGCGTTCGGCATGGACCCGGTGCATTTCGGCGCGATCCTGATCCTGAACCTCGGCATCGGGCTCTGCACGCCGCCGGTCGGCGCGGTTCTCTTCGTCGGCTGCGCCATCGGACGCATCTCGATCTGGGAGGCGATGGGCTCGATCTGGCCGTTCTACGGCGCAAGCCTTACGGTGCTGATGCTGGTGACCTATGTCCCGGCCTTCTCACTCTGGCTGCCGAGCATGTTCCGTTGACGCGACTTTCGACCACGACGCTGCCGTCCCTCCCTGCCGCCGTCCGCCGCCCGGCCTATGACCGGGCCGCGCTGCGGCCCGGCATCGTCCATCTCGGGCTCGGCGCCTTCGCGCGCGGCCATCTCTGCGAATACACCGACGACGCGCTGGAGCAGGAATTCGGCGCCTGGGGCGTCACCGGCGCGAGCCTGCAGCGGCCCGACCAGCGCGACCGGCTGCAACCGCAGGACGGGCTCTACACGCTGCTGAAGCGCAGCCCGGCCGGCCCGGAACTGCGCATCATCGGCTCCGTGCTCGACGTGGCCGTCGCGCCCGAAAACCCCGCCGCGCTGATCGCCCGGCTCGCCTCGGCGGACACCAAGATCGTCTCGCTCACCGTCACCGAGAAGGGCTACTGCCACGATCCCGCGACCGGCAGGCTCAAACCCGACCATCCCGACATCGTCCACGACATCGCCAACCCGCTGTCCCCTCGTTCGGCCATAGGCCTGCTGGTCACCGGGCTGAAGGCGCGCCGCGATGTGGGGCTTGGCCCCTTCACCGTGCTCTGCTGCGACAACCTTCCCCATAACGGCACGGTGCTGGCCGGGCTCGTGCGCGACTTCGCGGCTTTGTCCGATGATGGACTGAGCCAGTGGATCGCCGCAAACGGCGCATTCCCCTGCACCATGGTCGACCGGATCGTGCCCGCCACGACCGACGCCGACATCGCCGAAGTGGAGGCCCTGCTCGGTCTGCACGACGCCGCCCCGGTCATCGGCGAGCCATTCCGGCAATGGGCGATCGAGGACGTCTTTGGGGCGGGCCGACCGAAATGGGAGGATGTCGGCGCGCAGATGGTGTCCGAAGTCGCGCCCTTCGAGTTCATGAAGCTGCGCATGCTCAACGGCGCGCATTCCAGCCTCGCCTATCTCGGCTATCTCGCCGGCCACGAAACGGTTTCGCAAGCGAGCAGGGACCCGGTTCTCGCGCGTTTCCTGCAAGGGCTCTGGAGCGAGATCATCCCGACCGTGCCAGCCCCGCAGGGCGTGGCGCTCGCCGACTACGCGGCGGCTTTGATGATGCGCTTCCAGAACCCGGCGATCCGCCACCGCACCTGGCAGATCGCCATGGACGGCTCGCAGAAGCTGCCGCAGCGCCTGCTCGGCACGATCCGCGACCGGCTGAAGGCGGGCGCGCCGATCGCCCATCTCACGCTCGGCGTCGCTGCCTGGATGCGCTATGTGCAGGGCACGGACGAGGCCGGCGCTGCGATCGAGGTCAAGGACCCTCTCGCCGCCGAATTCGCGAAACGGGCGGCCGGCGCTGGGCGTGACGCCAGGGCGCTCAGCACTGCCCTGCTCGGCATCGAGAGCATCTTTGGCGTGGATTTGCCGCGCGAGGAGCGGTTTGCGGCGGCGGTCGAGAGGCATCTTGCGATGCTGTTCGACAAGGGCGCGAAGGCGACCGCGGGAACACTAACGGTTTGAGGAAAAGCGCGAGGAACCCTCTCCTGTAAGGAGAGGGGCAGGGGTGAGGTGACGGACGTTTCGGGATTGGCCTGAACGGAAGCGCGGTCAGGGCTCACGCAATTGGTTGATGGGCCGACCCCTCACCCTGCCCTCTCCCTCCGGGAGAGGGTTCCCCGCGTTTGCTGTCGCCTGCCGTAACCGCTCCCACGCAAAACCTCTTGATCGCACTGCCTCCCTGCCGCCAGATGCCGGCATGATCCGCCTCGCCATATCCGGCCTTTGCCTCGGCCTGCTCCTGACCGCCACGCAGGCGCTCGCCCAGACGCGCGTCACGGTCCCCGATTTCTGGGACTCGCGCATCCGCATCGACCGGCCCGAGCCCGGCCCGCCGCGCGTCGTCCGCTTCCTGACCGACGACGAGTATCCTCCGCTGCATTTCCCCGCGGCCGATGGCTCCCTGACCGGCTTCTCTGTCGAACTCGCCCGCGCCGTCTGCGAAAAAATGTCCTGGAACTGCACCATCCAGGCGCGCCGCTTCGACACCCTGCTGGATTCGCTCGCCGAGGGGCGCGGCGACGTGCTCGCCGCCGCGATCAATCTGACGCCGCCCTTGCGGGCCCGCTTTGCCGCGAGCCACCTCTATTTTCGAGGCACCGCCCGCTTCGTCACCACGCGCGGCAACGCCTCGGCCGACCTCGATGCCGGCGCTCTGCGCGGCAAGCGCGTCGCTGTCGTCTCCGGCACCGCGCATCAGGCCTATCTGGAGCAGTTCCTGCCCTTCGTGCTGCGCCGCGAGGCCCCGAGCCCGGCGGCAGCGCTGGCCGCGCTCCGCAGCGGCGACGCCGAATATGTCTTCGGCGACGGCGTCGCGCTCTCGCTCCAGCTTGCCGGAACCGCCGGCCGCGACCTCGCTTTCAGCGGCGGCCCGTTTCTCGAAAGCCGCTATTTCGGCGAGGGCGTCGCCTTCCTGCTCCGCAAGGACGACCCCGCCCTCAAGCGCGGCCTCGATTACGCCCTGCAGGCGCTGCGCGACGACGGCGCCTATGCGCGCCTGTTCCTGCAGTTCTTCCCGGTCAGTCCGTTTTGAGCAGCAAAATCAGCCTGCGGTCGCCAGCGCCTGCTTCGCCACCGCCGCCATCCAACCCGCGCTTGCCGGGAGGATCGCGTCGTTGAAGTCGTAGCGGTCGTTGTGCAGTTCGCCTCCATCCTTCACCGGCCCATTGCCGATCCAGATGTAGCAGCCGGGCAGGCGCTCCAGGAAATGGGCGAAGTCCTCGCCCGTGGTGCTGGCCCTGAGATCGCGCCGGACGACGAGCCCGGCGGAAGCCCCGGCAGCGGCGGCGATGTCCTCCTCGGCCGCCGTATTCACCGTCGCCACCCCATGCGTCGTCTCGACCTGCGCCGTCATCTCGAAGGTGGCGGCGATGTTCTGCGCGATGCCGTTGATCCGGGCCAGCACGCGCTCGCGGACGGCGGGCGCGAAGGTGCGGAAGGTGCCCTCGATGAAAACGCTGGTGGGGATCTGGTTGGCGGCCGCCCCGCCATGGACCTGCCCGATCGAGACGACGGCGGAATCCATCGGATCGACGTTTCGCGACACAACTGTCTGCAGCGCGACGATGAGATGCCCCATGGCGACGATCGGATCGCGCGTCAGGTCCGGCAGCGCGGCATGGCCGGCCGTGCCCTCCAGCGTGATCCTGAAGCGCCCGGGCTCCGACATCACCGGCCCGCGATGCACAGCGATCGCGCCGGCCTCCAGCCCCGGCCAGTTGTGCAGGGCAAAAATGCGCTCCATCGGAAAGCGCTCCAGCACGCCATCAGCCAGCATCGCCTGCGCGCCGCCAGCCCCTTCCTCGGCCGGCTGGAAGACGAGTTGCACCGTGCCGCTCCAGCTCTCGTCGCGCGACAGCAGAGCCGCCGCCCCGAGCAGCGAGACGGTGTGTCCGTCATGCCCGCAGGCATGCATCACATTGGGCGTGCGCGATTTGTAGGCCAGGTCGTTGGCCTCGGCGATCGGCAGCGCGTCCATGTCGGCGCGCAGGCCGACAGAGCGGTTCGAGCCCGGCCGCGTCAGCGTCGCCACCACGCCATGACCACCGACCCCGCCGACGAAGGGCACGCCGAGCTCCGCCAGCTTCTGCTGGACGAAGGCGCTCGTCTGCGCCTCATAGCGGCCAAGCTCCGGATGGGCGTGCAGATGCCGGCGCCATCCGGTCAATCTGTCGTGCAGGTCGCGGTCCAAGACGGTGTTCCTTTGAGGCTGGGCAGGCGGCAGCCTATACCCGCAGCCGCCTCCCGCAAGCGCTCCTGGCGGGTGGGTTGCGTCCGCCACGCGCATTGACGCCCCCCGCCGCGATCTGCCAAAGCCCGTGACCGCCCTTTTGACGCCCCGCTTGCAAAAGCCTGGAGAGGACTGCCCCGATCATGCCCGCCTTCGACGCAGCCCTTGTTGACGCCGCCCAGCGTTCGGCCGCCTGGCCGTTCGAGGAGGCGCGCAAGCTCGTCGCGCGGATCGGGAAATCGGGCAAGAAAGAGGTTCTGTTCGAGACCGGCTACGGCCCGTCGGGCCTGCCGCATATCGGCACCTTTGGCGAGGTCGCGCGCACCTCGATGGTCCGCCATGCCTTCCATGTGCTGACTCAAGGAGCAGTGCCGACGCGGCTGATCTGCTTTTCAGACGACATGGACGGTATGCGGAAGATTCCCGACGGCGTGCCGGACCGCGCCTTGCTGGAGCCGCATCTGCACAAGCCGCTGACCGCGGTGCCGAACCCGTTCGGCGGCGACTATGCCAGCTTCGGCGACCACAACAACGCGATGCTGCGCCGCTTCCTCGACACCTTCGGCTTCGACTACGAGTTCGCCAGCGCGACCGACTACTACAGAACCGGCAAATTCGACGCCGCGCTGATCCGCGCCGCCGAGTGCTACGACCAGATCATGGCCGTGATGCTGCCGACGCTCGGGGCGGAGCGGCAGGCGACCTATTCGCCGTTCCTGCCCATCTCGCCGACCACCGGTCGCGTTCTCTACGTGCCGATGAAGGCGGTCGACGCCAGGGCCGGCACCGTCACCTTCACGGACGAGGACGGCAGCGAAACGACGCTGCCGGTCACCGGCGGCCATGTGAAGCTGCAATGGAAGCCGGATTTCGGCATGCGCTGGTATGCGCTCGGCGTCGATTTCGAGATGTTCGGCAAGGATCACCAGACCAATGCGCCGATCTACGACCGGATCTGCGAGATCCTGGGCGCGCCGGCGCCGCAGCACTACGTCTACGAGCTCTTCCTCGACGAGATCGGCCAGAAGATCTCGAAGTCGAAGGGCAACGGCCTGACCATCGACCAGTGGCTGACCTATGCCAGCGAGGAAAGCCTGTCGCTCTACATGTATTCGCGTCCGCGCGAGGCCAAGAAGCTGCATTTCGACGTCATTCCCCGCGCGGCCGACGACTATCTGCAGTTCCTCAACGGCTATGAGAAGCAGGACTGGAAGAACCGGCTCGGCAACCCGGTCTGGCATATCCATGGCGGCGAGCCGCCGCGGCCGGAGCTGATCGGGTCCGGTTCAGACGACAATGCGCCCAGGACGCAGGTGACGTTCAGCCTGCTGATGAACCTCGTCGCGGTCGCGAATTCCGAGGACAAGGCGGTGTTGTGGGGCTTCCTGCAGCGCTATTCCCCGGCGATCTCGCCCGCGACCCATCCGCGGCTCGACGCGCTCGTCGGCTACGCCATCACGTATTTCCGCGACCTCGTGAAGCCGGCAAAGACCTATCGCCTCGCCGACGAGACGGAACGGGCCGCCTTCACCGCGCTCGACGCCACGCTGGCGGAGCTCCCGGCCGATGCGAGCGCCGAGACGATCCAGGATGCCGCGCTCGACGTCGCCCGCATCATCCCGCGCTACCAGAACCTGGCAGCCAAGAACGCGACGCCCGAGCGGCCGGGCGTTTCGGGCGACTGGTGGAAAGCGATCTACCAGGTGCTCTTCGGAGAAGACCAGGGCCCACGCTTCGGCTCCTTCGTGGCTATCTACGGCATCCCGGAGACGCGCGCGCTGATCGCCAAGGCGCTGGCCGGCGAGCTTGTGAGCGAACACGCCGCGTTCGTGGCGGCCCGCGAAGGGAAAAACGCATGAGCGAAGCCCTCGCCGCCAACCCCGTCGACGCCGCCATCGCGCGCCGCCGCGCCGTGCGCGCCTTCCTGCCTGACCCGGTTGACCCAGTGATGGTCCGGCATCTGCTGGCGCTCGCCGCGCAATCGCCGAGCGGCACCAACATGCAGCCCTGGAAGGTCCGGGTACTCGGGCCGCAGACCCGCGCAAGGCTGGAGCCGGCGCTGGTCGCCGCGCTGGATTCGCCCGATCTGCCTCCGGCGGAAGAGTATCGCTACTACCCCGAGACCTTCCGCGAGCCCTACCAGTCGCGCCGGCGGAAAGTCGGCTGGGATCTTTACGGCCTGCTCGGCGTGAGCAAGGGCGACGTCGCGGGCATGAAGCGCCAGAGCGCCGCGAATCTGCGCTTTTTCGATGCGCCGGTCGCGCTGATGGTGACGGTCGATCGCGATCTCGAAATCGGCTCCTGGCTCGATCTCGGCATGTTCGTGCAGACATTGCTGATCGCGGCGCAGGGGCACGGTCTCGATTCCTGCCCGCAGGCGATCTTCGCGCGCTTCCACCCGGTGGTGCGGCGCGAACTCGCCATTCCCGACAGCGAGGTCGTGGTCTGCGGCGTCGCCATCGGCAAGGCCGATCCCCACGCGCCGGCGAACCGGCTGGTGCCGGAGCGCGAGCCGGTCGAGGGTTTCACCACCTGGCTGGATTGAGCCCTTCGCGAACGCTCAGTGCGGCGCGCGCCCCTCGACCGAGGGGGTGGGCGCCGGCTTCCTGAAGCTCTTCAGCAGCGGCGTAACGCCGTAATGCATGACGACGATGGCCACACCGCCGATCGCGAGCCCGAGCAGCGCGGCAAACCCCGCCGTCACCAGCCATTCGACCAGCCCGCCGATGAAGGCCAGCGCCTTGCCGCTGGCCACCGCCGCGTCATGGATCAGATGCTCCAGCCCGGCCAGTCCGTAGCCGGCAAAACCATGGATGATGATGCCGCCGCCGACCCAGAGCATGGCGGCGGTGCCGACCGCGCTCAGCACGATGAGGAAATGCGGCATGCCGAACACGAGTCCGCGCCCGAGGCCTTGCGTGACCGGACGAAGCACCCGGTCGGCGGCGCGCGGCGACGTTGTGTACGAGGCCAGCCGCTTGCCGCGCAGCAGGTTGAACAGGCTGGTGACCGGCCGCTCGTTTTGCGCCAGCGCGACGCCTGCGTCATCGGCCTTCACGATCAGCGCGACGACGCCGTAGACGAAAACGGTCATGCCTATGCCGACGATGGCGAGCACCAGCGCCTGCGTCCAGAACGACGAAGCCGAGACGCTGGCGAGCGTGATCGCCATGATTTCGGCCGACAGGATGAAATCGGTCTTGATCGCGCCGGCGATCTTCTCGTTTTCGAGATGCGTGGCGTCGAGGACCTCCGCGCCCGTCTCGTCATGGCCATGCGCGTGCGGCACGACGAGTTCGAGCACCTTCTCCGCGCCCTCATAGCAGAGATAGACGCCGCCGATCATCAGCAGAGGCGTGATCGCCCAGGGGGCGAGCAGCGTCAGCGCCAGCGCCGCCGGCAGCAGGAACAGCAGCTTGTTCTTCAGCGAGCCCTTGGCGATGCGCCAGATGATCGGCAATTCGCGCTCGGCGGCGAAGCCGACCGCATAGCGCGGCGTCACGGCGGCGTCGTCGATAACGATGCCGGCAGCCTTCGCCCCGGCCTTGGTCGCCTGGGCGGCCGCATCGTCGAGCGAGGCGGCGGCGACATTGGCGAGACCGGCAATGTCGTCGAGCAGTGCAAACAGTCCCGAGCTCACGAAACCCTCCCGCCAGCCGTTTCTGCAGCGCAGCAAAGCGGGCTCGCATGGCGGTGCAATGACAGAGGGCGCACTGATCAGGCGAAGCTGACCGCAACCCGGCCGAGCGCCCCGAAATCGGCCGCGATACAGTCACCGGGCGCGATCGCGATCGGGACGAGGCAAGTCCCGGTCGTAACGACCTCACCCGATCTCAGCGTGACGCCGAGCCCCGACAATTCGTTGACAAGCCAGGTCAGCGCGATGCGCGGATCGCCCAGCACATTTGCGCCGAGCCCCGACTGGTCGGGTCGCCCCGGCATGCGCGCGACGGGTTGATAGGCCGCCAGATCGAGCCCGCGCCAACTCGCCCCCGTGCTCTCGCCCAGCACGAACTCATGCGCGCAGGCATTGTCGGCGACGAGCTGGACATAGCCAGCCGTCACGAAATTGGCGAACCGACTATCGGGCACTTCGATCGCCGGATGAAGCGACGCGATCGCGTCCAGCACCTCGTCCTGTCCATAGGGCGTCTGGCGCGGGGCCAGGTTCCGCCCCATGCGGAAGGCGAACTCGACCTCGGCGACGCGCATCGCATTCCCTGTGAGCGAGGTCGTCGCACCATCCGCGAGAACGCGCTCGGCCAGGATGCGCCCCGCCAGCGGCCCGTCTACCGCGATATGGGCGTGGCCGGCCTTGCTGGTGGCGGCGATCTTCCAGCCGAACAGCGGGGTGGGGCTGGAGCGCTCCAGAAGCGCCTGCATCGCATAGGCCTCGCGCCGGTCGGCGGGCCTCAAACCCTCGGGCATAGTCTCGCATTTCGTGCCGGCGCGCCATTGCGCCAGCAGGAACGCCGCGCCGGACGCCAGTCGGTCTTCACCATTCATGCCGCAAGCCCTCCCGCCGCGCTGACCCGGCGCAGATGGTGCGTGGTGTCGCCGAACAGGCTCTCGATCATCGTCAGCCGCTTGAAATAATGCGCGCCGAGATACTCCATCGTCATGCCGATGCCGCCATGGAGCTGCACAGCCTCCTGGCCCACCAGCCGGCACGAGCGGTTGACCTGAACCTTGACCGCCGACAGCGCCGCCGCCCGCTCGGCGGCGTCTTGATGATCCACCATCATCGCCGCATAAGCCGCCATCGAGCGCGCCTGCTCCAGAGCGATCAGCATGTCGACGGCGCGGTGCTGCAGCACCTGGAACTGGGCGATCGGGCCGCCGAACTGCTGGCGCGTCTTGAGATAGTCGACGGTCAGCGCATGCAGCGCCTCCATGATGCCGACGGCCTCCGATGCCAGCGCCGCGATCGCGAATTCGGCGACGCGGTCGAGGATCGGCAAGCCGGCGCCCTCCTCGCCGATCATGTCCTCGGCCGGAACAATCACGCCCGAAAAGGCGATCTCCGCAGCGCGCCCGCCATCCTGCGTCGGATAGCCATGCACCTTCACCCCGGCGGCATCAACAGGAACCAGGAACAGGTTGATTCCGTCGCGATCGCGACGATTTCCGGAGGTGCGGGCGCTGACCACCAGATGATGTGCGCTGTCACCGTTGATCACGACCGATTTCGCGCCCTCCAGCACATAGCCGCCGGCCGTCCCGCGTGCCGTGGTCGCCACGTCGAACAGATCGTATCGCGACTGTTTCTCGGTGAAGCCAAGCGCGAGCCGCAAACTCCCCTCGACGATGCCGGGGATGACGCGCTCCTTCATCTGCGCCGAGCCGCCGAGCCTGACCGCGCTGCCGCCGAGCACCACCGTCGCCAGATAAGGCTCCAGCGCCAGCCCCCGGCCGAGCGCCTCCATCACCAGCAGGGTCTCGACCGGGCCACCGCCGAAGCCGCCCTCCTCCTCGCTGAAGGGAATCCCGAGCAGGCCCATCTCGGCGAACCGTCCCCAGCCGCTCTCGGAAAAGCCAAGCGGCTCCTTGCCCAGCTTCTGACGCGCTTCGAGCGAGCCGTAGGTGGACGCGATCAGCCGGTCGACGCCGTCCTTGAGCTGCGTCTGTTCGGGAGAGAGGTCGAAATCCATGATGCCGTTCCAGTATTCGTAGAGACCGCCAACCCGTCATGGTCGGGCTTGTCCCGACCATCCACGTCTTTTCTTCCTCCGCGTCGCAAGACGTGGATGCCCGGCACAAGGCCGAGCATGACGGGGAGACCCGTCAATCCGCGCCGCTACAACCCCAGCACCGCCTTGGCGATGATGTTCTTCTGGATCTCGTTCGAGCCGCCATAGATCGAGACCTTGCGGTTGTTGAAATAGCTCGCGGCGGCCGCATCGGCCCAGTCATGGTCGAACGGCCAGTCGTTGGTCAGGTCGCCGGAGCGCACCGGGGCTGCCAGCGAAAACGGGCCGGCCACCTCCAGCAACAGCTCGGTCGTCGCCTGCTGAAGCTGCGAGCCCTTGATCTTGAGGATCGAGGAGGCCGGATCGGGCTTGCTGGAATCGCGCTTGCCTTGCGCCGCCACGACCCGCATCTGCGTGATTTCCAGCGCCTTCAGCTCGATCTCGACCTCGGCCAGCCGCTCGCGGAAAGCGGCATCCTCCCACATCGTGCCATCGCCCGCCGGCATCTCCCTGGCCAGCCGCTTGATCCGGGCGAGCCGCTCCTTGGAGAGGCCGATGCGGGCGATGCCGGTGCGCTCGTTCGCCAGCAGGAACTTGGCGTAGTCCCAGCCCTTGTTCTCCTCGCCGACGAGGTTCTCGACCGGAACCTTCACATTGTCGAAGAAGACCTCGTTGACCTCGTGCCGGCCCTCCAGCGTGATAATCGGACGCAGCGTGATGCCCGGCGTTGTCATGTCGATCAGGATGAAGGAGATGCCGGCCTGCTTCCTGGCGGCGGGGTCGGTCCGGACGAGGCAGAAGATCCAGTCGGCGTGCTGGCCCAGCGTCGTCCAGGTCTTCTGGCCGTTGACGATGTAGTGGTCGCCCTCGCGCACGGCCCTGGTCTTCAGCGAGGCGAGATCGGAGCCCGCGCCGGGCTCCGAAAAACCCTGGCACCACCATTCGTCGAGATTGGCGATGCGGGCGAGGTGCTTTTCCTTCTGCGCCTGGTTGCCGAAGGCCGCGATCACCGGCCCGACCATGTAGCAGTTGAACTGCAGCGGCAGCGGCACGGCCGCCAGCAGCATTTCCTCGGTGAAGATGTAGCGCTGGATCGCGCTCCAGTCCTTGCCGCCCCACTCCCTGGGCCAGTGCGGCACAGCCCAGCCTCTGGCGTTCATGATGCGCTGAGATGTGACCATGTCCTCGCGCGACAGGCCGCGCCCTTCCGAGACCTTTTTCCTGATCTCGGCCGGGATTTCGCTACGGAAGAAATTCCGCACCTCGTCGCGAAAAGCGGTTTCCTCGGGCGTGAAGCGCAGGTCCATGGTCTATCTCTTCCTTGTTGGTCGCCGAACCATCCCTGTCATTCCGGGGCCCGGCAAAGCCGGGAACCCGGAACCCACGACCGGGTGAGCAATGGCGAGCGGACCTTCTCGCCCAGTCGTGGTGCTCACCCATTGATCTCGAACAGGCCCGCGCAGCCCATGCCGCCGGCGACGCACATCGTCACCACGGCGTAGCGCGCCTTGCGGCGGCGGCCTTCCAGCAGCGCGTGGCCGACGAGCCGCGCCCCGCTCATGCCGAAGGGATGCCCGACCGAAATCGCGCCGCCATTGACGTTGACCTTGTCGGGATCGATGCCGAGCGTGTCGCGGCAATAGAGCGATTGCGAGGCGAAGGCCTCGTTCAGCTCCCACAGGTCGATGTCGGAGACTTTCAGCCCGTTGCGCTCCAGCAGGCGCGGCACGGCGAAGACGGGCCCGATGCCCATCTCGTCGGGCTCGCAGCCGGCCGAGGCGAAACCGCGGAAGACGCCGAGCGGCATCAACCCGCGCCGCGCCGCCTCTTCAGCCGACATCACGACGCTGGCTGAAGCCCCGTCCGAGAGCTGGCTGGCGTTGCCGGCGGTGATAAACTGGTCCTCGCCGCGCACGGGTTTCAGCTTCAGCAGGCCCTCCAGCGTCGTGTCGGGCCGGTTGCCTTCGTCCTTGTCGAGCGTGACCTCTTCCATCCGCGTCTCGCCGCTGGCCTTGTCGGTGACCGCCATGGTCACGGACATCGGCACGATCTCCTCAGTGAAAAGCTGGCGCTGCTGGGCCGACGCCGTGCGGCGCTGGCTCTCCAGCGAGAAGGCGTCCTGCGCCTGCCGCGAGATGCCGTAACGCTGCGCGACATTGTCGGCGGTCTCGATCATCGAGGTGTAGATTTCGGGCTTGTTGGCCATCAGCCAGTCGTTCTGGGTCAGTTCGCGCTTGACCTGCGGCTGCACGAGCGAGATCGACTCGACCCCACCGCCCACCGCGACCGGCACGCCGTCCATCACCACGCGCCGCGCCGCATGCGCGATCGCCTCCAGCCCCGAGGCGCAGAAGCGGCTGACCGTGACGCCGGCCGACTGCACCGGAATGCCGGCGACCAGCGCGGCATGGCGCGCGACATTGCCGCCGGTCGCGGCCTCCGGATAGCCGCAGCCCAGAACAACCTCCTCGACGGCCGCGCTCTCGACGCCGGCGCGTTCGAGCGCGTGTCGGATCGCATGGGCCGCCATGTCGGCGCCCCTGGTCTGGTTGAACGCCCCGCGAAAGGCCTTTCCGATCGGCGTGCGGGCGGTGGAGACGATGACGGCTTCGGTCATGGGTTGTCCTATGCGCAAATCTTCAAGCGACGGAGTCGGTGGCGGCGGAGGCCGCGTTTTTCTCTTGCTCTTCGGCGACGAGCACTTTCGCCAGCAGCTTGCCGGCGGCGCTGCGCGGTAGCGAGTCGCGGAACTCGAGCGCACGCGGCATCTCGTGGCGGCCGAGCCGGTCTTTCAGGAACGCGATAAGCTCGTCCAGCGTGAACGGCGCATGGCCGGCCTTGAGCTTGACGAAGGCCTTGGCCGCCTGGCCGCGATAGGCGTCGTCGACGCCGATCACCACGACCTCCTGCACCGCCGGATGCTCGTAGATCGCACTTTCGATCGCCACCGGATAGACGTTGAAGCCGCTGGAGATGATCATGTTCTTGCGCCGGTCGACGATCTCGAACAGCCCGTCCTCGTCCATCCGGCCGAGATCGCCGGTCAGGAACCAGCCCTCGTGGAAGGCCTCCGCCGTCCCGGCGGGGTCGTCGAGATAACCCTTGAAGACGTTCGGCCCCCGGATCGCGATCTCACCGATCTCGCCGGGCGGAAAATCGTCGCGCTCCGGCTCCAGCGAGACGATCTTCATCGTGATGCCGGGCAGCGGCACGCCGATCAGGCCGGGCCGCAGCCTGGCGTCGCCCGGCACGCGCGCGCCGGCCGGCGCGATCTCGGTCATGCCCCAGCCGCCATGGACGCGTTTGCCGAGTATCGCCTCGAGCCGGCTTTGCACCTCGAACGGCATCGGCGCGCCGCCCGATATGCTCGAGCGCAGCGACGAGAAATCCACGCTCCCGACGCCGGGATGGTTCAGCACCGCGATCCACATCGTCGGCACGCCGGGGAACACCGTGGCGCGCTTCCCCTCAATGTCGGCGAGGACCCCGTCGACGTCGAAGCGCTGGCGCAGCAGGATGGTGTTGCCGTCGCGGATGTGCCGCAGCAGCACCGTCGTCAGCGCGTAGATGTGGAACAGCGGCAGCACGCAGATCGCCTTCTGCGCGCCGGGTTCCAGCCGCTCGCCGTCGCTCCAGAGCCGGTAGATGTTCACCGCCGCGACGAGGTTGCCATGCGTCAGCATCGCGGCCTTCGGCAACCCGGTCGTGCCGCCTGTGAACTGGAGCAGCATCAGGTCGTCGGGCGTCACGACCGGCCATGCTTCGGGCGGCGCGGCCAGCATCAGCGCATCGAGCTTTGCGATGTTTTCGAGCTCGGGAATCGGCAGCGGCTCGGTCTCGCCAACGCCCCAGCGCCCATCCTCGCCGACGAGCAGGCGCGGCACGAGCCCGCCATCGAGCAGCTTGAGCGCGTTGGGCAGGAAGCCCGGCAGGTTGGTGGTGACGAGGCGGGCAGGCCTGGTGACCCTGAGCTTGTGTTCGAGTTCGCGCGGAGCGTCGAGCGCCGATAGATGCACCACGCTCGCGCCGCAGCGCGCGATCGCGAAGAAGGCGACCGGGTGCCAGGGCGTGTTCGGCAGCAGCAACGCCACGCGGTCTCCGGGCTTCACACCGTCCGCGATGAGCCCGCCGGCGAGCAGCCTCACCAGCGCGTCGAAGTCGGCGTAGCTGATCCGGCGCTCGCGGAAATCGATCGCGGTCGCGTCAGGCGTCGCGCTGACAGGCGCGGCCAGAAGCTCCGGCGCCGTGCCGGTCTCGATGGGGGCGTCCCAGTCGCAGGCGCGCGGGAAGCGCTCCTGCCAGATCGGGCGCGCGCCGCTCACGCGGCTTTCGCTTTCAGCTCGGCGAAGGCCTTGCCCTCGGCCGCGAGCCGCCTCAGCAGCGGGGCGGGCTCCAGCGCGGCGTCGCCGCTCTCTGCCGCCTGCTCTTCCAGCCGCTTCACGATCACGTCCAATCCCACCGTGTCGGCCCAGTGCATCGGCCCGCCGCGCCAGGCCGGCCAATTGTAGCCGTTGAGCCAGATGATATCGATGTCGCCGGGCCGGGTCGCGATACCCTCCTCCAGGATGCGCGCGCCCTCGTTGACCATCGGGTCGAGCAGCCGCGCGAGTATCTCGGCCTCCGTGAAGCTGCGCCGCGTCACGCCCTGCTCCTTCGAGATGCAGGCGATCAGAGCCTCCACCTCCGGGTCGCGCTCGCCGGTGCGCGCGCCTTCGGGATAGATGTAATAGCCCCGCCCGGTCTTCTGGCCGAACCAGCCGGCCTCGCAGATCGCGTCCGCCACGGCCGCCGTCTTAGCCCGCGACTTGCGCGTGCGCCAGCCAATGTCGTTGCCGGCGAGGTCCGACATCGAAAACGGCCCCATCTTGAAGCCGAAACCGGTCAGCGCCGCATCGACCTCATGGGGCAGCGCGCCGGCGATCAGCAGCCGCTCGGCGGCTTTCGTGCGCTGCTCCAGCATGCGGTTGCCCACAAACCCGAAACCGTTTCCGACCACGACCGGCACCTTGCCGAGCTTGCGCGCCAGCGAAACCGCCGTCGCCACGACATCGTCGGCGACGCCGGCGGGCCGGACGATCTCCAGCAGCTTCATCACATTGGCAGGGCTGAAGAAATGCATGCCGAGCACGTCCTGCGGGCGCTTCGTCGCGGCTGCAATGGTCGGGATGTCGAGATAGGAGGTGTTGCTGGCGAGGATCGCACCCGGCTTTGCGATGCCGTCCAATGCGGAAAAAATCTCCTGCTTGACGCCCATCTCCTCGAACGCCGCCTCGATGACGATGTCGGCCTCGGCCGCCGCCTGCAAGCCCACGGCCGGCGTAATCAGCGCGAGACGCCTGTCGCGGTTCTCGCGCGTCAGCGAGCCGCGCGTCACCGACATCTCGTAGATCGCAGCGACCCGGTTGATGCCGTTGTCGATCTGCGCCTGCTGCTGCTCGATCAGCGTCACCGGGATGCCGGCATTGGCGAAGCACATCGCGATGCCGCCGCCCATCGTGCCGGCCCCGATCACGGCCGCCGTCGCGATCGGCCGCTCCTTGATGCCGGGCGCGATCCCGGGAATCTTGGCGGCTTCGCGCTCGGCGAAGAAAACATGGCGCAGCGCCCTGGAGCGCTCATCGGCGACGAGCTTCAGGAACAGCGCCCGCTCCGCCGCCAGCCCCTCCGCGAAGGGCAGCGTGAAGACGTTGCGCACCGCCTCGACCAGCGCCATCGCATTGGGCATGTCGCCGGACTTCTTCGTCGCGTCCGCAGCCAGCGCCTCGAAGGCCGCGCGGTCCTCCGGCGTCAGCCTGTCCTCCTGCTCGCCGGTCCGGCGCGACGCGCCCTTTGCGGCAAGCTGTCCGGCCAGCGCGACGGCGGCCGCGACCACCTCGTCGCCGACCTCGTCGACCAGCCCAAGCGCCAGAGCGGTGTCGCCGGACACGGGCTCGCCCGACAGCATCATCGGAAAGGCTTTTGCCGCGCCGACCAGCCGGGGCAGCCGCTGCGTCCCGCCGGCGCCTGGAATGATGCCGAGCTTGATCTCCGGCAGCCCGAGCTTGGCCGCAGGCGCTGCGACGCGGGCATGGCAGGCGAGCGCGACTTCGAGCCCGCCACCCAGCGCCGCGCCCTGGATCGCCGCCACGACCGGCTTGGCTGAAGCCTCGATCGCATCGAGCACATCGGGCAGGATCGGCGCCATCGGCGGCTTGCCGAACTCGTTGATGTCTGCGCCCGCGATAAAGGCGCGGCCAGCAGCGGCGATCACGATCGCGTCGACGCCGGCATCGGAAGCGGCGGCGTCGACCGCGGCCTTGAGCTCGGCGCGCAAGCGGGCGCCGAGCGCATTGACCGGGGGATTGTCGATCGTCAGGATCGCGATCGCGCCGCTGATCGCGGTCTGAACGGTCTGCATGGGCGTCGTCCTCGGTAGCCTAAGTATTCTGCATTGCAGAACGGATGTCTGCTTGAATGGCTGTTAGGAAGGGCCGCAGACAAGGTTTGTCAAGCGAAGGCAATACGGGCCTGCCCTGCCGACCGCAGTCATGCTGCAATGCGGAATTCATGCCCATCGCCTTGACCCGCCGCGAAACCCCGTGCCATGCCTGTCGCCAGTGCCGCATCGCCCTGGCCTTGGCGCGATGAAGAAGCAACCCGGAGGAAGACATGATCCGCAGGAATTTTCTGATTTCGACGCTGATTGCGGGCTTTGCCGCGAGCTTCGCATGGATTCCGGCCGCGAGCGCCGAAGAGATCCAGGTCGGCTCTCATATGCCGCTGACGGGATCGCTGGCGCGCTCGGGCCAGTCCTTCCGCGAGGGCATGCTGGTCGCGGTCAAGATGTTCAACGACTCGCAGGCCAAGCATCGGATCAAGGTCACCCTGATCGACGACGAGACCCAGCCGGCCAAGGCGGTCGGCGCGGTCGAGAAGCTGGCCTCGGAAGGCGTTATCGCGATCCTCGGCGGCTACGGCTCCAACATCGTCGGCCCGGCCTCGGACACCGCCAACCGGCTCGGCAAGGTCTACATCACCGCCGGCGCGGTCAGCGAGGAACTGGTCCAGCGCGGCAACAAGAACTTCTTCCGGATCAACAACAATGCCGGCTATCTGCGCGGCTTCGAGGGCATGGTCGAGGAACTCAAGGCGGCAAGCGTCTCCATCGTCGCCTCGACCCGAGAGGCCCCGATGCTGCTCGCCAAGGGGCTCGAGGAGAGCCTGGCCAGGAAGAACGTCAAGGTCACGCTGCATGCCTTCGACCCCGCGATCACCGACTTCAAACCTATCGTCAACAAGATCAAGCTGCAGGACAAGTCCGAGATCATCTTCATGTCGGCCTATGAGAACGACTATGTCGGCATCATCCGCGCCGCCAAGGTGCTCAAGCCGCCGGTCAAGCTGATCTCCGGCGCATGGTCTCTGGCGATCCCGAAAATGTATCAGGATTTCCCGGACCTGATGCAGAACGTCGTCGGCACCACCCCCCTGCCCTATCCCGTCGACATGAAGGACGCCGAGGGCCAGGCGTTCGTCGCCGCCTTCAAGACGATGTTCAACAAGGACATCGACTATGCGGCGACGCTCTCCTTCGTGAAGACGATCGTCATGCTCGAGGCGATCGGCCGCGCCGCCGACGCCGGCACGCTCAAGACCGGCGGTCTCGCGGAGGAGGTCCGCAAGACGAGGCGCGCCTCGGTGCTGGGCCCGATTGCCTTCAACGAGGTCGGCGACAACCCGAACTTCACCCTGGCGATGGGCCAGCACCGCGAGGGCAAGATCGTGCTGGTCTCGCCGGCCGAACAGGCGACGGGCAAGATCGCCTATCCCGGCCTGCCTTGGTGAACGCCGCAATCTGACCAACGCGCCGTCATCCCGGGCGCAGCGAAACGAAGACCCGGGATCCATGCCTGACCATTGCGAGGTTCAGGAATGGATCCCGGGTCTCCCTGCGGTCGCCCGGGATGACAGCATGTAAAGCGCTAAAAACAGGCCAAATCCCGCCTCATGCTCGAACTCTCCCAGCAAGCGATCTTCTCCGGCCTGCTCGTCGGCTCGGTCTATGCGCTCGTGGCGCTCGGCATCGCGCTGACCTTCGGGGCGATGAAGATCATCAACCTCGCCCATGGCGAACTCGTGCTGCTCGCCGCCTACATGGCCTATTTCATCGAGAGCCGGACCGGCTGGAACCCCTATGCCGCGATCCCCCTCGCCTTCGCGGTGACGGCGGTGGTGTCGATCGCGGTCTATCTGCTGATCGACCGGATCAAGCTTCACCGCGAACTCAACTCGCTGATCCTGACTTTCGCCATCGGCATCATCCTGACCAACGGCATCCTGCTCGTCTTCGCCAGCGATGTGCGCTCGACCAATTCGCCGACGCTGCAGGACGCGATCTCGCTGCACACCATGTATGCGATGAAGGGCGAGCTCACCGCCTTCGTCGTCAGCCTTCTGGTGATGACCGGGCTGTGGTGGTGGCTCAAGCTGAGCTGGTATGGCCGGGCCGTGCGCGCCGTCTCCTCCAATCGCGACGCCGCCATGCTGATGGGCATAGATCCGCGCCGGGTCGAACTCGCCGCCTTCCTCGTCGCCGGGATTCTCGCGAGCGTGGCTGGCGTCGCGCTCTTCACCATGAGCGTGGTCCAGCCTGCGCTCGGCCCGGCGCTGACCGTCAAGGCCTTCGTCGTCACGGTGCTGGCCGGCGTCGGCTCGATTCCCGGCGTCTTCTGCGCGGCGCTGCTGCTCGGCGTCACCGAGGCGATGACCGTGACGCTGGCGAGCTCGGCGCTGCAGGAGCTTGTCGGCATGGTGCTGTTCCTGCTCGTGCTCTTCTTCATGCCGAACGGGCTCTTCGGCGCCCGGGCGCGGCGGGGCTGAGGCGATGATCGTGAAAAACCTCCCCGGCATCCTGCTCGCCCTCGCGGCCTGCATCGTCCCGCTGGTCTATGGCGGCAACGGCTACATCATGGGGCTGATGGTCTCAGGGCTGATCGTGGCCGGCGTCGCGCTCGCCTGGGCGCTGCTCGGCAATCTCGGCGGCATGGTCTCCTTCGGCCACGCCGCCTTCTTCGGCGTCGGGGCCTATGCCTCGGCCCTGCTCTCGGCCAGGGCCGGCCTGCCGGTGCCGCTTTCGCTGCTGGCGGGCGGCGCGGTCGCGGCGTTGTCATCGCTCGCCATGCTGCCGGCGCTGCGGCTGTCTGGCCCTTATTTCGCGCTGGCCATCCTGGCCTATGCGCACATCTTCAAGATCCTCGCGACCGAACTGAGCTGGCTGACCGGCGGATCGGCCGGCTTCGCGCGCTTTCCCGTGCTGCCGACCATCGCCGGCATCGACTTCTCCAGCCGGATCGGCAGCTACTGGCTGCTCGTCGTCATGGTGTCCTTATGCCTGCTGGCCTATCGCGCGGTGAAGGCGAGCCATGTCGGCACGGCGCTTCGCGCCATGGCCGAGAGCGAGGACGCAACCCGCGTCGTCGGCGTCAACGCGACGTTGCTCAAGGCCTGGATGCTGCTGCTCTCGGCCTTCATCACCGGGCTGTTCGGCGCGATGAACGCCCACATCATCAACTTCCTCGAGCCGGACTACGCCTTCTCCGGCACCTGGTCGGTGTTGCCGATCATCGCCGCGATCTTCGGCGGCTACCGCACCATCCTCGGGCCCGTGGCGGGCGCGATCGCGATCTACCTGTTCGACCAGCTCGTCGCCAAGGCGATCCTGCCGGTCGGCCACCAGATCATCCTCGGCATCCTGCTCGCCGGCATGATCCTGATCGCCCCCAACGGCCTGTTCGGGCTGTTCGGCAAAAAGAAGGCAGGAGCCGCCCATGCTGCGGCTTGAAGACGTCACCGTCCGCTTCGGCGGCCTTGTCGCGCTGAAGGACGTCTCGTTTTCGCTGGCGGCGGGCGAAATCCTCGGCCTCGTCGGCCCCAATGGGGCCGGCAAGACGACCCTGTTCAACACCATCTCCGGGCTGGTCCGCCCGCGCTCGGGCAAGATCCTGTTCGAGGAGCGCGAGATCGGCGGCATGGCGCTGCATGCCCGCGCGCGGCTCGGGCTTGGCCGCACCTTTCAGATTCCGCAGCCGATGCATCACCTCACAGTTCGCGAGAACCTGACCGTCGCGCAGGTTTTTGGCGCCGGCAAATCCGACCCGGCCCGCATCGACGAAATCCTGCAGGTGATGGAGCTCAGCCAGCACGCTGAACGCGACGCAGCAACCGAACTGGCGCTGCAGGAGCTGAAGCGGCTCGAAGTCGCCAAGGCGCTGGCGACGAACCCGCGGCTGCTGCTGCTCGATGAGGTTCTGGCCGGGCTGGAAAGCCAGGCCAAGCGCCGCTTCATCGCCAAGCTGCGCGAACTGCATCAGCTTTACAGCCTGACCATCGTCATCGTCGAGCACGACATCGAGACGATCTCGACGCTGTGTTCGCGCGCCGTGGTGCTCAATTTCGGCCTGATGATTGCCGACGGCACGCCCGACGAGGTCTTCCGCAACCCGGCCGTGGTCGAAAGCTATACGGGGACGGCCGATGCTTGAGGTCAGCAACCTGCGCGCCGGCTATGGCGCGATCAACGTGCTCTGGGACGTCGCGCTCGCTTTTCCCAAGGGCGAACTGACCGCTATCGTCGGCCCCAACGGCGCGGGCAAGACCACGCTGTTCCGCGCGCTGATGGGGCTCGTGCCGCACCAGGGCGAGATCAGGCTCGACGGCCGCGCCCTGAAGGCGAAGACATGGGATCTGATCGAGGCCGGGCTCGTCATGGTTCCCGAGGGCCGTCTCGTCTTCAAGGATATGAGCGTCGAGGAGAACCTCTCGCTCGGGGCCTATCCACGCCGCTGCCGCAAGGCGCAGGGGCGCAATCTGGAGCGCGTCTACGAGCTGTTTCCGCGCCTGAAGGAGCGCCGTGCGCAGGCGGCCGGCTCGCTCTCGGGCGGCGAGGCGCAGATGGTCGCGATGGGACGCGGCATGATGAGCGAGCCGCGCATCCTGCTGATCGACGAGCCGTCGCTCGGCCTCGCGCCGGTCATCGTCAAGGAGGTCTTCGGCATCGTGCGCCGGCTCAAGGCCGAGGGCGTCACCATCGCGCTGATCGAACAGAACACCCATCTCGCGCTCTCGGTCGCCGACCATGTCCATCTGATGCGCGCCGGCAAGGTCCTGCTCAGCCAGCCAGCGGGCCAGGTCGATCTGGAACGCCTGCACGATCTCTATCTCGCCCGCGAGAGCGGGCCGGCGACGCTCTGACGGGACGACCTGAGACCATGGCACTGCCCTCCTCCCTCGCCAGCGCGCTCGATCTGCCGGTGATCGGCTCGCCGATGTTCATCGTCTCGGGGCCGGACCTCGTCATCGCGCAATGCCTCAACGGCGTCGTCGGCTCATTTCCGGCGCTGAACGCACGGCCCGCCGACCAGCTCGACATCTGGATCACCCGGATCAAGGCCGAGCTCGCCGCTGCAAAGGCCGCCGATCCGTCGCGAAAAATCGCGCCCTTCGCGGTCAACCAGATCGTCCATGCCAGCAACGACCGGCTGATGCACGACATGGAGGTCTGCGTCAGGCATCAGGTCCCGATCATCATCACCTCGCTGCGCGCGCCGGGCGAGGTCGTCGATGCGGCCCATTCCTATGGCGGGCTCGTCTTCCACGACGTCACCACGATCCGCCACGCCCAAAAAGCGCTGGAGGCCGGCGTCGACGGACTCATTCTGGTCTGCGCCGGAGCCGGCGGCCATGCCGGCACGCTGTCGCCCTTCGCGCTTGTCGGCGAGGTCCGCCGCTTCTTCGACGGGCCGCTCATCCTGTCGGGCGCGATCGCGACCGGCAGCGCCATCCTCTCGGCCCAGGCGATGGGGGCCGACCTCGCCTACATCGGAACGCGGTTCATCGCGACGAAGGAAGCCAATGCGGCGCAGGGCTACAAGGACATGATCGTCGGCGCGAGCGCCGCCGACATCGCCTACACGCCGTATTTCACCGGCGTGCCGGGCAATTACCTCAAGCCCTCGATCGCGGCGCAGGGGCTCGACCCCGATGCGCTGCCCGACGCCGACAAGACCAAGATGAGCTTCGGCTCGGGCACGGCGAAAGCCTGGCGCGACATCTGGGGCTCCGGGCAGGGCGTCGGGCTGATCGACGACGCACCATCCGTGGCCGCTGTCGTCGCGCGCCTGAAAGCCGAATACGATCGGGCCAAGGCCACGCTTGGCGCCTTCTGAGGGGAACGAGAGATGACTGCCAGCATCCTGACCGAAACCGTGCTGCCCGGCGTGGTCCAGATCACCATGAACCGTCCGGAGCGCAAGAATGCGCTCGACCGCGCCTGCTATCTCGGGCTGATCGACGCGATCGCCGCCGCCGAATCCGATGGCGACATCCGCGCTTTGGTGCTGACCGGCGCGGGCGGCAGCTTCACCAGCGGCAACGACATCAAGGATTTCGCGCAGGACCCCGGAACCGGTCCGCGGGTCGCGATGGACTTCCTGCACGCGATCTCGACCGCGACGAAGCCGATCGTCGCGGCCGTCGAGGGCTTTGCCGTCGGCATCGGCACGACGGTGCTGCTGCATTGCGACCTTGCCTATGCCGGCAAGGGCGCGAGCTTCCGCATGCCCTTCGCCGCGCTGGGCCTCTGCCCCGAGGGCGCCTCCTCCTTTCTGCTGCCGCACATCGCCGGCCCCAAGCGCGCCGCCGAACTGCTGATGCTGGCCGAGGCGTTCGGCCCCGAGACGGCGCTGGAGGCGGGCCTGCTCAACGGCGTCACGGCGGAGGGCGCCGCGCTTGCCATGGCGCATGACAAGGCGCGGGCGCTGGCCGCGATGCCGCCGCAGTCGATCGCACTGACCAAGATGCTGCTGAAGCGCAGCCAGACGGCAGCCATCGCCGAAACCATCGAGACCGAGGCGCGCCATTTCGGCGAGCGGCTGCGCTCGGCGGAGGCGCAGGCCGCCTTCGCCGCATTCCTGACGAAACGCTGACGCCATGGCGCTGCAGGCAGAGGATCGCGAGCAGCCGGCGGCGGCCGACGAGTTGGAGGCCTCGCGCGACGACCGCCACTTCGTCACGGCGCTGGCGCGCGGGCTCGATGTGCTGGCCTGCTTCCGGCGCGGCGAGCGCATGCTCGGAAACGCCGAAATCGCCGAACGCTGCGGGCTTGCCCGCTCCACCGTCTCGCGCCTGACCCACACGCTGACGACGCTCGGCTATCTCCACCATGTTCCGGAATCGGGCGGATATCGGCACGGCACGGCGCTGATTGCGCTCGGCGCGACCGCGCTCGCCGGCCTCGATGTGCGCCAGCTGGCGCGGCCGGGCATGCGCGAGATCGCGATCCTGTCCAACGCCTCCGTGGGGCTGGGCGTCCGCGACCGGCTCAGCATGCGCTATATCGAATGCTGCCGGGGCGAGGCCGCGATCGCGCTCAACATGGATGTCGGCTCGCGCCTCTCCATGGCCCGCAGCGCCATGGGCCGGGCCTATCTCGCCGTCTGCGACGAAGCCGAGCGCCGCGCCATCCTCGACGACATCCGCTCGGTCGACGATTACGGCTGGCCGCGCCTGCGCGACGGCGTCGAGCGCGCGCTCGCCGACTACCGCGAATTCGGCTGCGCCCGCTCCTTCGGCGACTGGCAGCCCACCGTCAGCGCCATCGCGGTCGCCTTCCGGCCCGGCGGCGGCCTGCCGCCGATGTCGATCAATTGCGGCGCGCCCAGCGTCATCATCGACCGCGACATGCTGATGAACGAGGTCCGCCCGCGCCTGATCGCGCTCGCCGCCAGCCTCGAAGGGGTGATGGGCTCGTGAGCGACCTCGACCTTCCTCTCGCCGGCATCCGCGTGCTCGATCTCTCGCGCATCCTCGCCGGCCCCTGGTGCGGCCAGGTGCTGGGCGATCTCGGGGCAGAGGTCATCAAGGTCGAGCATCCCGGCCGCGGCGACGACACGCGCGACTGGGGCTTTCGGCTGGGCCAACCTGAAGACAAAAAAGCCGCCAATACCTGCTATTTCAACAGCGTCAACCGCAACAAGCGCGCCATCGGCGTCGATCTCGGCAAACCCGAAGGCCTCGCCATCGTCCGCGACCTCGCCGCGAAATCCGACGTGCTGATCCAGAACTTCAAGACCGGCGGCGCCGACAGGCTCGGCCTCGGCTACGAGGCCTTGAGCGCGCTCAATCCCGGCCTGATCTATTGCTCGATCGCCGGCTACGGCTCCGATGGCCCCGAAGCCACGCGCCCCGGCTACGATCTCGTCATCCAGGGCGAATCCGGGCTGATGGGCATGAACGGCAATGACGACCAGCCGCCGCTGAAATTCGGCGTCGCCATCGTCGATCTCTTCACCGGCCAGTTCTCGGCTCAAGCCATCCTGGCGGCGCTGGTCCAGCGCGGCCGCACGGCCAAGGGCCGGCATATCGAGATGGCGCTGTTCGATTGCGGCCTGTCCGTCACCTCCTATTACGGGCTGGAAGCGCTGGCGCTGGGCCGCGACCCGCCGCGCTACGGCAACGCCCATCCCTCGATCGTGCCCTATGGCGTCTTCGAGGCGGCAGACGGCCCGCTCGTCATCACCGTCGGCAACAACGCCCAGTTCGAGCGCTTCTGCCGAAAGGTCATCGAACGGCCCGACATCGCCGACGATCCGCGCTTCGCGACGAACCTGCAGCGCACGCAGCATCGCGACCTGATCGTCCCGGCGATCCTCGCCGAGCTCGCCGCACGCCATCGCGCGCTGCTGCTCGAACGGCTCGCCGCCAACGGCATTCCTTGCGGCGAGGTCCTCGGCCTGCATCAGGCGCTGCGTTCCCCCCGCGCAACGCAGGCCGGCATGGTCTCCGAAGACGCGGCGAATGCAGCGACGCCCTCCGTGCTCTCGCCGCCCTACCGCCTCGACGGCGACCGCCTGCCGCTGCGCCATCGCCCGCCTGGGCTGGGGCAGGACACCGACGCCGTGCTGGACGAACTCGGGCTGGATGCTAACCGGCGCGCGACCCTGCGCGCGGCGGGCGCCATCGCCTGAGCGAGCCGCCCGGCTCAGGCAGGAGGACTCAGGCGGGCGCGGCGCGCGCCCTGCCCAATGGCAGGGCTTTCCAGATCATCAGCCCCCAGAGCAGCAGAGTCGCGACGCCGAGCGCGCCCGCGATCGGCCGGTTCAGGAAGCCGAGGAAGGAGCCGTCGGCCTTGATCATCGACGACATGAAGTTCTGCTCCAGCATCTCGCCGAGCACGAGCCCGAGGATCAGCGGCGCGACCGGAATGCCCTGCTCTTCGAGGAACCAGCCGAACAGACCCATCACGACCATCAGCACGACGCCGTAAAGCGAGTTGGTCATGGCGAAGGAGCCGACCATGCAGAAGATCAGGATGATCGGCAGCAGGATGTTGCGCGGCACCCGCAGGATCTGCTTGGCCGACTTGATCGCCGCCCAGCCGAGCGGGAACATGATGAGATTGGCGAGGATGAAGATGATGAAGACGGCATAGATCAGTTCCGGCGTCTGCAGGAACACGCTCGGCCCCGGATTCATGCCCTTCATGTAGAGCACGCCGATGACGATCGCGGTGATCGAATCGCCGGGAATGCCGAAGACGAGCGCCGGAATCCACGCAGCTCCGACAGCCGAGTTGTTCGCCGAGGTCGCATCGACGACGCCCTCGATATGGCCCGTCCCGAATTTCTCGGGCTCCTTCGAGAGCTTCTTGGACACCGCATAGGACACCCAGGCCGCGATGTCGGCGCCGGCTCCGGGGAGCGCCCCGATCACCGTGCCGATGATCGAACCCCGGAAGAAGTTCTTCCAGTAGCGCCGGAAGACGCCGCCCATTCCGGTCATCAGGTTGCCGACGGCCTGTGTCACCCTCATGCCGCCCTTCTCCATGGTGACCGCGCCGCGCAGCAGTTCGGAAACCGCGAACATCCCGATCAGCGTCGGAATGAAGTTGATGCCCGACAAAAGGTCGATATTGCCGAAGGTGAAGCGCGGCTGGCCTGCAGCTGGGTCGATGCCGACGCAGCCGATCGCAAGCCCGATGAACAGTGAGAGCAAGCCTTTCAGCGGATCGCCAGTGCCGATGAAGACCGCGCAGGTCAGGCCCAGGCAGGCGAGCCAGAAATACTCGAAGGACGAGAAATTGATCGCCACTTCGGCCAGCGCCGGCGCGAGCACGATCAGGACCAGCACGCCGAAGATGCCGCCGAGAACCGAGAAGACCAGGTTCACCCCCATATTGAGGTCGAGCTGGCCCTTCTTCATCATCTCGTAGCTCTCGTCGGCATAGGCCGCCGAGGCCGGCGTTCCCGGCATGCGAAGCATCGCGGCCGGGATGTCGCCAGCGAAGATCGCCATGGCTGTCGCGGTAACGATGGCGCCCAGCGCCGGCACCGGGGCCATGAAGAAGGTCACCGGCACCAGCAGCGCCGTCGCCATTGTGGCCGTCAGGCCGGGCATCGCGCCGACGAACATGCCGAACACGGCCGAGCCCATGATGACGGCCAGCACATAGGGGTCGAAGACGAGGCCGAAGGCCGTGGCGATCGCAGTCATGACCCGATCCTCACAGGATGCTGTCGAGGATGCCGCGCGGCAGAGGCACGCGCATCAACGAACCGAAGAAGTACTGGACCAGCCATGTCATGACGACGGCGACGATCAGCGCCGTCACCGGCCTGACGCCGAACCAGAGGAACAGGCAAAGCTGGATCAGAAACGCGGTCAGGATGAAGCCGAGCGGCTCCGAGGCCAGAATGTAGAACGCCATCGCCGCCAGCATGATCGCGAAGGAGGCGAGCCGATGCGGCTTTGCCGTCCACCCCGCGAGAGCGAGCCAGGGGCTGCCCGCTGCGCGCCGCTCCCTCAGGCCGCGCAGGACCAGCATCGCCGAGCACAGGATGATGCCGCTGGCGATGATGCGCGGGAACAGGCTGGGGCCGTATTTCTGGCCGGGGAAGGGCGGAAACGCGAATGTCAGCGTGATCATCGCTCCAGCCAGGAGGATGAACAACGCGCCGACGACGGCATCGTTGAAACGCATGGGCTGCGGACCTTGCGAAAAGGCCGGGCGCGCGGCGGCGCGGCGACAGCCTTCTGGAACTGTTTGGCGGAAAAAATGAAGCGGCCGCCTCGGGCGGCCGCTCCCCTGGCCATCGGATGGCGTCAGGCTTTCTTGGCCAGACCTGCGGCCGTCATGGCGGAGCCCATCGCCTTGTCGCCCTCGGCCATGAACTTCACGAAGCCGGCCTGGTCGGCGAACTTCATGCCGAAGCCGCGCGCGTTCATGAAGTCCTGGAACTCCTTCGAGTCGTAGGCCTTCTTCAGCTCGGAGATCAGCGTCGCCTGCACATCGGCCGGCAAGCCCTTCGGCCCGGCGATGCCGCGCCATGCGCCGACCGAGTAGTTGATGCCGAGCGTTTCATTCAGCGTCGGCACGTCCTTGAACTGCGGGTTGCGCTCGGAGGCCATGATCGCCAGCGCCTTCGCCTTGCCGGCGTCGATCATCGCGCGCGCCTCGGGCACGGAGCAGGTGACCACGTCGATGCCGCCTGCGGCGAGATCCTGCATGGCCGGAGCCGCGCCGTTCGAGGGCGCCCAGGCGACATGGTTCGGCTTAAGGCCCATCGCCTGCAGCCAGCCGATCAGGGCGAGATGCCAGATGCCACCCTGCCCGGTTCCAGAGGCCTTGAACTTGCCGGCCGGGGCGGCCTTGATGGCGTCAGCCAGCGCCTTGATGTCCTTGTAGGGCGAGTCGGACTTGACCTGAACGCCCGGGGGATCCTCGTTCATCAGCGCGAGCGGAGTATAGCTCGTCGGATTGAGTTCGGTCAGGCCCTGATGGTGCATCATGGTGATTTCCACCGTGATCATGCCGATGGTGTAGCCATCGGGCGCACCGGTCGCGATCGCCGAATGGCCGACCACGCCCGATCCACCGGTGCGGTTCACCACATTGAAGGGCTGACCGAGATTCTTTTCGAGGATGGCGCTGATGATGCGCGCCGTGGCGTCGGTGCCGCCGCCCGCGCCCCAGGGGCAGACGACGGTGACCGGCCGGTTCGGCCATTTCGCCTGGGCAAGCGCCGGGCTGGCGACCAGTCCGGCCGCGCCGGCGGCTGCCGCGCCTTTTAGAATGGTACGTCTGCTGAAGATGTCGCTCACGATGTGTCCTCCGCTAAATCGATTTAGTCGCGAGTGCTCCTCGGCGTGAAACCGGGGCGCTCTTGTATAGACGCGCTATCTGAGCCGATTGTCGGCGCGCAGACAACTGCTCTTTGCGTGCGGCGTCACAATCGCGTGCGGCGTCACAGTCCGCAGATGATCGGCAGCGTCGCCCGGCCCGCCTTCTCGACGATCGCGCCCGTGCTGAGTTCGCCGCCCGTCGCCGCAGGGCCGGGACCGACGCCGGCCTTGCCCAGGAAAGCCTGCAGGGCGGTCCCGTCCGCGATCGCATGGGCGCGTTGCGGCGCAACGCCGGCGACCAGCACCTTGTCGGACGGGTTGGCGGTGACGATCCCGACCCAGCGCCCCTGACGGTCGAACACGGGACTGCCCGCCTGCCCCGGCTGCAGCGGCGCGAAGACGGCCGCCGCCGCGCCGATACGCGCCCCGGCGCCAGGCAGGGCGAGCGCCACCCGCTTGCCGCCCTCGTCGCCGAACGCGACCAGCACCACGCCTTCCCTGTCCGCCAGCGGCTCGGCGCGCAGCCCGGACACGGGCGCTGCGACACCGCCGTCGAGATCCAGCACGGCGAGCCCGCTGGCGTCGTCCTTCGACCGCAGCCTCGCCATGCGCCCGCCGGCGCGCAGCGCGCGGCAGCCGTCGAGCGCGCTTCCCGCGGTCAGCACGGCGCGGTCGGACAGGGCGATGCCCACGCCGTAGCGCTCGGTCGGACGGGCGGGGACCGGCGGCGACTGAGGCGACAATCCGACCAGCGAGGCGATCGCGCCGCCCGGCGTGGCTGCCGGCGCGGCGGGCGCGGGCCCGGTCGGGAACGGCTCGAAGCTGGATGCGATCGCGATCACCAGCCTGTCGACGGTCGGCGAAAGCGCCTTGTCGTAGCCGATCGAGAAGCCGCGCAGGCCGTCCGGCCCGGCCGCGAGCCGGCGATAGAACTTGCCGGTCGGGGTCTCGCCGGTCACGACGAAGAAATCCGGCCGCAGCAGCCGGTAGGTGATGCGTCGTCCGGGATTGTTCGGCGTCGGCGCGGTGGCGCGCTCGAAGATCTGCGCAAGATCGTCCCCCGGCGGACTGGCGCTGACATCGAGCGTGATCCTGCCGTCGGCGCTCTGCCAGCGGCTGCCGCCGTTCGACAGAGCCTCGGTGCGCGGCAGCACCGCCACCGGCACGCCGAGCCGGACGCCGGTGCGCGGATCGCCGACGATCCGAAACCTGGTTGCAGCCCGGGCAGCCTCGCCCTGCTGGGCCAGGGCGCGCCGCTCGGGGGGCGCCAGCATGCCGTCGGCGGGTCCGCGCCCGCCCTTGAAGGCGTTGATCGCCCGGAAGGTCAGCGGGCCGAAGCCGCCGCTGGCGGCGCTGTTGAGGTGCCCGGTCCAGATCAGGTCGGTCTGGATCGCCTTGCGCTCGGCTTCGCTCAGGCTCTCGAAACTCGTCTGCGCCGCGGCAAGCTGCGGGCTGCGCGCCGGGGCGGCCGGCGTCTGCGCCTGGAGCGGAGAGGCCATCGCCGCCAGACCCGCCAGCGCCAGCAGGCGCGCCGCGCGCGCCAGCGAGAAAAACCTGACAGCTTGCGCCATTGCGCGCCTCCAGCCCGTGCCCGACCCGCCACATTCAGCGCCAGATCGCGACGCTCCGCAACTGCGACGACGCAAGAGATGACGCAAGGCAAGACCCGGGCATGCCTTGCTCTGCTTTCGCATTGCTTCGGCAAACGCCGGTGATAGCTTGAAGGCGGCATCGCGCGCCCACCCTCGGGGGATGTTCGCCGATGCGAGACGGGCCGGCCGGACCCACGGAGAACACCGATGACGACGCTGCTCGCCCGCCTCGCGCTGCTCCTGGGTCTGGCTGTCGCGGCCTCGCCGGCGCTCTCCCAGAAAGCCTATGTCCGCGCCGATCTCGCGACACAGGGCCAACAGCTCGAGGAGCGGCTGAAGCGCGAGGTCTCGGCCGGTCAACCCGCTGCGGCGGCCCTGCGCGACGGGCTGGTGGCGCTGGCGCGCGGCGACGCCCGCGCCGCCCTGCCCCGCGCCAACGCCGCCGTGGTGGCCGAACCGAACAATGCCGCCGCCTGGCGGCTGATGGCCAGCGCCGCCAACGCGATCGAGCCACGCGACTACCGCGAGCGCTACGAACTGCGCGAGCGCGCCGTCTCGGCCGCCTATCTCGCCTATCAGCGCTCGGCCAACCGGGCCGACGAGGCTGCCTCGCTCGGCGTGCTCGCCCGCACCTTCGAGAAGAACGAGGTCTGGCGCCCGGCGCTGACGACCTATCGCCTCAGCCTCGACCTTGCCGACAACGCCTCGCTGCGCACGGCCTACGAGGCGCTGCGCGAGACACGCGGCTTCCGCCTGACCGGAAACAAGGTCGACGCCGACGCCGCCTCGCCCCGCGCCTGCTTCGAATTCTCCGAGCCGCTGGCGCGCGGCCGCGTCGATTTTGCGCCCTATGTCGCGGTGAGCGGCGGGCGCGGCGATTTCGCGGTCAGCGCCGAGGAGCGTCAGATCTGCGTCGACGGGCTGCGCCATGGCGAGCGCTACGCCTTCGTCATCCGCCAGGGCGTGCCCTCGGCGATCCCCGACGAGAAACTGCTGAAATCGGGCGATTACGAGATCTATGTCCGCGACCGCACGCCGTCCGTGCGCTTCACCGGCAAGAACTATGTGCTGCCGCGCACCGGCCAGCAGGGCGTCCCGGTCGTCTCGGTCAATGCCGACAAGCTCGATCTCGAGGTGATGCGGATCGGCGACCGCAACCTGATCAACTCGGTCCATTCCGAGGATTTTCTTGGCCAGCTCGGCTCTTACCAGTCGAAGCAGATCGCCGCCGACAAGGGCCAGACCGTCTGGACCGGCTCGATGGAGGTCAAGTCCGAGCTCAACAAGGACGTCGTCACCGCCTTCCCGGTGATCGAGGCCGTCGGCAGCCTCAAGCCCGGCGTCTATGTGATGTTCGCCAGGCCCTCCGGCGGCAGCGCCGCGCCTGCGCCCTCCGATGGCGATGGCGGCGACTATGACGATGGCACGACGCGCGCCACGCAATGGTTCGTCGTCTCCGATCTCGGCCTCACAGCCTTCACCGGCCCCGATGGCGTGCATGTGCTGGTGCGCTCGCTCGCCGACGCCTCGCCGGTCGCCGACAGCGAGATCAGGCTCGTCGCCCGCAACAACGAAATCCTCGGCACGGCCCGCTCCGATGCCAACGGCTATGCCCGCTTCGACGCGGGCCTCGGCAAGGGCCAGGGCGGCAATGCGCCCGGCCTCGTCACCGCGCTGCTGGGCGAGGATTACGGCTTCCTCGACCTGAAGCAGACCGCGTTCGATCTCTCCGATCGAGGAGTCAAGGGCCGCGTCGCGCCCGCCGGCCTCGACGCCTATCTCTACACCGAGCGCGGCGTCTACCGCTCCGGCGAGACAGTCTATCTGACCGGCCTGCTGCGCGATGCGCGCGGCGCGGCCGTCACCGGACTGCCGCTGACCATCGCGGTCAAGCGCCCCGACGGCGTCGAGTATCGCCGCCGGCAGGTCGAGGACCAGGGCGCGGGCGGGCGCGCCCATGCGATCCCGCTGATCTCCGGCGCGCAGACCGGAACCTGGCGCGTGCAGGCCTATGCCGATCCGAAAGGCCCGGCGATCGGCGAGGTCACCTTCCTCGTCGAGGACTATGTGCCCGAGCGGCTGGAGCTGACGCTCGCTCCGAAGAAGCCGGTCCTGCAGGCGGGAGAGCCTGCCGAAATCGACCTGACCGCGCGCTATCTTTACGGTGCGCCGGGTTCCGAACTCGACGTCACCGGCTCGATGACGATCCGCGCCGCCGCCGCCAGCGCCATCCCTGGCTTTGCCGGCTACGAGGTCGGCCTGACCGACGAAGCCTTCGAGCCGCGCCAGTTCGATTTCGAGGAGGGCGCCACCACCGACGCAGGCGGCAAGGCCACTCTCGCCAACCCGGTCGAACAGTCCGAGACCAACCGCCCGCTGGAGGTCGAGCTGACGCTGCGCGTCGGCGAGACCGGCGGGCGCGCCATCGCCCGCTCGGTGACGCTGCCGATCGTGCCCAAGGGCGCGGCCATCGGCGTGAAGAAGCTGTTCAAAGACGGCGAACTCGGCAACGGCCAGACCGCGAATTTCGAGGTCATCATGGCCAATGGCGATGGCCGCCGCCTCGCCCGGCCCGGCGTGAAATGGACGCTGTCCAAGGTCACTCGCAACTACCAGTGGTTCTTCCAGGACGGGCGCTGGAACTTCGAGGGCGTCAAGCAGACAAGACGCGTGGCCGATGGCGAGGTCGCGGTCACGGCCGACACGGGGGCGCGCATCGCCTCGGCTGTCGACTGGGGCAGCTACCGGCTCGACGTCTCCGCCGATGGCGCGGACGCCACCGAGACCTCCGTCTCCTTCACGGTCGGCTACGAGGCCGACAAGACCGCCGATACGCCAGACGTGCTCGATGTCGCGCTCGACAAGGCGTCTTACGCGGAAGGCGAGAGCCTGCAGGTGCGCCTTGCGCCCCGTTTCGCCGGCAAGGCGACGCTGGCGGTGATCAGCGACCGGCTGAGCGAGTTGCGCACCATCGACGTGCCCGCCGGCGGCGCGACGGCTTCGATACCGGTCAAGTCGGACTGGGGCGCCAGCGCCTATCTCGTCGTGCTCGCGCATCGGCCTATGGATACGGCCGCCCAGCGCCTGCCCGGCCGCGCCATCGGCCTGTCCTGGTTCCAGATCGGCAAGGAGAACCGCACGCTGGCGCTCGATCTCGGCGCGCCCAATCTCGTGCGGCCGCTCTCGACTTTGTCCCTGCCGGTCAAGGTCACCGGCGCGCGCACCGGCGAGGACGCGTTCGTGACGGTCGCCGCCGTCGATGTCGGCATCCTCAACCTGACCCGTTTCGAGAGCCCTGATCCGAGCAAATTCTTCTTCGGCCAGCGCCAGCTCGGTCATGAGTTGCGCGATCTCTATGGCTACCTGATCGACGGCATGCAGGGCGTGCGCGGCGCGATCCGCACCGGCGGCGACTTCGCGCCAGAACTCGGCGGCGAAAAGCCGACGCAGGAGCCGGTCGCGCGCTATTCCGGCGTGGTCAAGGTCGGGCCGGACGGCACGGCGAAGATCGATTTCGACATGCCGGCCTTCAACGGCTCGGTGCGGGTGATGGCGGTGGCGTGGAGCGCCGGCCGCACCGGGCAGGCCAGCGCCGAGGTGATCGTGCGCGATCCGGTGGTGGCGCAGGCGACGCTGCCGCGCTTCCTCGCCATCGGCGACCAATCGCGCTTCCATCTCCAGATCGACAATGTCGAGGGTCCGGCCGGCGCCTACGTCGTCGACCTCGACGTGCGCGGCCCCGTCCTGATCGCGGCCGACGCGACGCGGCGTACCGTCCAGCTCGCGGCCGGCGCCAGGACCCAGATGACGCTGCCCGTGACGGCCGCGGGGCTGGGCCGCGCCGAGTTCGACGTCAGGATCACGGGGCCAAACGGCGTCGGCACGGTCCAGAACCTCGCCGTCCGGGTGCAGCCCTCGGCCAATACGATCGCGCGCCGCGTGGTCCGGCCGATCCCCGGCAACGGCGGTTCGATCACCGTCTCGGCCGATCTGATGGCCGATCTGGTGCCCAATTCCGGCCAGGTCTCGGTCTCGGTCTCGCCTTTGGCTGCGCTCGACGTCCCGGCCCTGCTCAAGGCGCTCGACCGCTATCCCTATGGCTGCACCGAGCAGACGGTCAGCCGCGCCTTGCCGCTTCTGGCGGTCAACACGCTCTCATCCATGGAGAACCTCGCGCTCGACGCCACGGCCGATGAGCGCGTCAATGGCGCGATCGAGCGCGTGCTGGCCCGCCAGGGCGCCAACGGCTCCTTCGGCCTCTGGGGCGTTGGCGGCGAGGACCTCTGGCTCGACGCCTTCGTCGCCGACTTTCTGACGCGCGCCCGCGAGCGCCAGTTCGCGGTGCCGCCGATCGCCTTCAACCTCGCGCTCGACCGCCTGAGAAACCAGGTCGTCAACACCAGCGAAATCAACAAGGAGGAGGCAGCCGGCATCGCCTATGCGCTCTATGTGCTGGCCCGCAACGGCCGCCCCGTGATGGGCGATCTGCGCTACCTCGCCGACAACAAGCTCAACGATTTCGCTACGCCTCTCGCACGAGGCCAGATCGGCGCGGCGCTCTCGGCGCTGGGCGATCGCGGCCGCGGGCGCGTCGCCTTCACCAGTGCGCTCGGCGTGCTGCAGTCCGCCCGCGACGACGGGCTGTCCCGCGCCGATTACGGCACGCGCCTGCGCGACGGCGCGGGCGTGCTGGCGCTGATCGCCGAGGCCAATGGCGAACGCGCCGACATCACCCGCGCCGCCTCGGTCGTCGAGCAGGCGCGCAACGCGGCGCGCTACACCTCGACGCAGGAGCAGATGTGGATGGTGCTCGCCGCCCAGGCGATGGCGAAGGACGCCGAGGGCATGTCGCTCGTCGTCGAAGGCGCGGAGCGCAAGGGTCCGCTCTACCGCACCGTCTCGCAGGAGGCCCTCGAAGCCAGGCCGCTCACCGTCGCCAATCCGGGCGCAGGCGCGGCGCAGGCCGTGATCACCGTCTCCGGCATCCCGACAGGCGCGGAGCCCGCGCTCAACCAGGGCTTCGGACTGGAGCGGGTGATCTACACGATGAAGGGCGAAAAGGCCGACCCCGCGCGTCTGCGCCAGAACGAGCGCTATGTCGTGGCGCTGACCGTGACCGAGCCCACCGCCCGCTATGGCCGCGTGCTGCTGGTCGATCCGCTGCCGGCGGGTCTCGAGATCGAGAACGCCAACCTGACCGAGGGCGCCTCGGTCGCGGGGCTCGACTGGCTGAAGCAGGAGGTCACGCCGGTCCACACCGAGGCGCGCGACGACCGCTATGTCGCGGCCTTCGACCGCGACGGCTCCAGCACCCAGAAGCTCGCCTTCACCATCGCCTATATCGCCCGGGCCGTTTCGCCCGGCCGCTATGTCGCGCCCGCCGCCGTGATCGAGGACATGTACCGGCCGGACAGGTTCGGGCGCACCGCGTTCGGGACGGTGGACATCGCGTCGGCGCGGTAGGGCGATGAACGACGGGCTTGGCGCGATGGAGCCCCCTCCCCCTTCGCGGGATGGGCTTTCCTTCTCCCCTCGGGGGAGAAGGTGGCCCGGCGCAGCCGGGTCGGATGAGGGCAGACCGGGTGAGCGGGAAATCGGTTGGCGATCGTCTGTCGGCGCTGCCCTCATCCGTCAGCGCTTCGCGCTGCCACCTTCTCCCCCGAGGGGAGAAGGAGTCGCGCCATCCCAGACCATCATGGCGAACGCAGCGAAGCAATCCAGACGTCGGCGCGCCGCCCTCTGGATTGCTTCGTCGCTGACGCTCCTCGCAATGACGGGCGGAGCAACCCTCCTCGCCTACGCCACAACCCTCCCCCCGCTCGACCTCGCCGCCGCCTCCGACCGCTCCACCGTGGTGCTCGACCGCGAGGGGCGGCTGCTGCGGCCCTTCCTCACACAGGACGGGCGCTGGAAGCTGCCGGTCACGCATGCCGACGTCGATCCGCGCTATCTCGCCATGCTCAAGGCCTATGAGGACAAACGCTTCGACCACCATGCCGGCATCGATCCGCTCGGCATGGCCCGCGCGGCCTGGCAGGCGCTGACGAACCGCCGCATCGTTTCGGGCGGCTCGACTTTGTCGATGCAGGTCGCCCGGCTGCTGGAGCCACGTGAGGAGCGCTCGCTCGCAGCCAAGCTGCGGCAGGCCGTGCGCGCCATCGAACTCGAGCGCCGCTTCGACAAGGGCCGCATCCTCGATCTCTATCTGACGCTCGCCCCCTTCGGCGGCAATCTCGAAGGCGTCCGCGCCGCGAGCTTCGCCTGGTTCGGCAAGGAGCCCAAGCGGCTCTCGACGGCTGAGGCCGCGCTGCTGGTCGCCCTGCCGCAAGCCCCCGAGCAGCGCCGGCCCGACCGCTTCGTCGCCTCGGCCGAGCGTGCGCGCGAACGCGTGCTCGCCCGCGCCTCAGCCGCCGGCCTTGTCACGCGAGCCGAAATCGCCGCCGCCCGCGACGAGCCGATTCCGACCGCGCGAAAGCCCTTTCCGAACCTCGCCCCCCATGTCGCCGAGCAGGTCGTGGCGCAGGCCCCGGCCGAGCCCGTCCACCGCTTGAGCCTCGACGCCCGCTTGCAGGCCAATCTCGAAAATCTCGCCCGCGAGCGCGTGGTGACGTTGCCGCCGCAGGTCTCGACCGCGATTCTCGTGGTCGACAACGAGACCGGCGCGATCCGCGCCTCGATTGGCGGGGTCGACTATTTCGCCGCCGAGCGCGCCGGCTCGCTCGATCTGACGCGCGCGCTGCGCTCGCCGGGCTCGGCGCTGAAGCCCTTCATCTACGCGCTCGCCTTCGACAACGGCATCGCCCATCCCGAGACGATGCTGGAGGACCGCCCGGCCCGCTACGGCATCTATGTGCCGGAGAATTTCGACATGACTTTCCAGGGCATGGTCTCGGCCCGCAAGGCGCTGCAATTGTCGCTGAACGTGCCGGCGGTCGAACTGCTCTCTGCGGTCGGCCCGCAGCGCTTCCTGTCGCGCCTGCGCGATTCAGGCGTCATGATCGCGATGCCCGAGGAGGGCGGCGCGCCCGGCCTTGCGGTCGGTCTCGGCGGGCTCGGCATCACGCTTTCGGACCTGACGCGGCTCTATGTCGGGCTCGCGCGCGGCGGGGAGATGACGGGGTTGCGGGTTAGGAGACCGGACGCACGACAGGCCCTCTCCCCCCTTGCGGGGGAGAGATGGAGAGGGGGCAAGCGCGACGATCCGGATAGTTCGGCGCACCCCCCTCCCAACCCTCCCCCGCAAGGGGGGAGGGCTCCTGCGCTGGCTGGATCAGGAGATCAGCATCGCCTCGTCGATCCTGTCGCCGCATGGTACGTCGCCGACACTTTGCTCGGCGCAGCCCCGCCGCTGAACGCCGCGCCCGGACGCATCGCCTACAAGACCGGCACGTCCTACGGCTATCGCGACGCCTGGGCGGTCGGCTTCGACCGCAAGCACACGATCGGCGTCTGGGTCGGCCGCGCCGACAATGGCGCGGTGCCGGGTCTCGTCGGCCGCACCGTCGCCGCCCCGCTCCTGTTCGACGCCTTCGCCCGGCTCGGCCACGACCCGCGCCCCTTCCCGATGCCGGCAGACGCCATCGTCGCCAGCGCCGCGCAATTGCCGCCGCCGCTGCGGCACCTGCGCCAGGACATCCCCAAGACGATGCTCGCCATGGCGACGCCCACGCTCAAGCTCGCTTTTCCGCCGGAGGGCGCGCGCATCGATCTCGCCGCATCGAGGGTCGATGGCCGCGCCTTCCTCAACCTCAAGGTCTCGGGCGGCGCGCCGCCCTTCACCTGGCTGGTCGATGGCGCGCCTGTGCTGCAGCCCACCCGCCGGCGCGAGGCCGCCTGGCAGCCGCACGGACGCGGCTTCGTCCGGATTTCCGTGATCGACGCCGCCGGCGTCAGCGAAAGCGTGTCCGTCAGGCTGCAGTAGCGGACGTCAGATCGCCCGCTGGCCGATGATCGCGAAGCGCAGCTTGCTGGAGATGAAGTCGATCGCCGTCACGGCCGCCAAAATCAACAGGATCAGGAACGAGACCTGCTGCCATTCCAGCGTCCGGATCGTCTCGGCGAGGTAAAGCCCGATGCCGCCGGCCCCGACGATGCCGATGATGGTCGAGGAGCGCGTGTTGGACTCGATGTAGTAGAGCACCTGGCTCGCGATCACCGGCAGCACCTGCGGGATCATGCCGAAGCGGATCTCATGCAGCTTGCCGCCGCCCATCGAAGTCACGCCCTCGACCGGCTTGCGGTCGGCGGCCTCGATCGCCTCGGAATAGAGTTTTCCGAACGCGCCGATGTCGCTGGTCATGATCGCGAGCATGCCGGCGAACGGTCCCAGCCCCACGACATTGACCCAGATCAGCGCCCAGATCAGCGCATCGACGCCGCGCACCGTGTCGAGCGAGCGCCGAGCCAGAAAATGCACGATCCTGTTGGCGATGACATTCTTGGCGGCGATGAAACCGAGCGGGAAAGCAATGATCGCGCCCAGTATGGTGCCGAGGAAGGCGATCGCGATCGTCTCGAACAGCGCCTTGACGAAGATGCCTGCGCGCGCCCAGGTGCCCGGATCAGGCGGTAGCATCAGGACGACGAAGGTGCCGAGATTGCCGAAGCCGGTGATGACGCGCCAGAACGAGACTTCCAGCGTCGTCAGCCCGTAGAGAAACAGGCCGACCAGCCCGACCACGACCGCGATCGTGGTCAGGCGCGTCTTCAGCGAGCCGTCGATGGCCGCCTTGTGGCGGGAGACGAGCTCTGCGCGGTTGGTGGCGGAAAGCGCGAGGCTCATTTGCCGTGCTCCAGGCTGAGAAGGCCGTGGCGGAGGCGCTCGGTGCCGAAGTCGATCAGCATCACCGTGACGATGATCAGAAGCAGGATGGCGCTGATGTCGGTGAAGTAGAATTTCCGGATCGCCTCGATCAGATCCTGCCCGATGCCGCCGGCGCCGACAAAGCCCATGATCGAGGCGCCGCGCACATTGATCTCGAAGCGCAGCAGCGAGTAGCTCGCGAAATTGGAGAGCACCTGCGGCACGACCGCGAAACGGATCACCTGCCACCAGCCGGCGCCCGTCGCGGTCAGCCCGTCGACCGGCTTCATGTCGATGTTCTCGACGACCTCGGAGAAGAGCTTGCCCATCGCCCCGGTGGTGTGGATCGCGATGGCGAGCACGCCCGGCAGCGGTCCCAGTCCGAAGGCGATGACGAAGATCAGCGCGAAGACGATCTCCGGCACCGTTCGGCAGAATTCGAGATAGCGCTTGGTGACGAAGCGCAGCCAACCCGACTTGCCGAGATTGGCGGCGGCCACAAAGCAGAGCAGGAAGCCGCCGACCGCGCCGAGAATGGTGCCGGTATAGGCGATCAGGATCGTCTGCCAGAGCAGTTTGAGCCAGCCCTTCCAGCCCCAGAACCATTCGGCGATATCCGCGCCGAAACTTTGCCAGCGAATCACCGGCATCGTCTCGAGGATATATTTCGGGAAGCGCCAGGCGTTCTGGATGAATTTGCCAGGGTCGACTTCGGAACCCATCGCCGCGAGCCAGACGCAGGCCGCGAACACCGCCACGCCGATCAGGGTATGACGGCGCTTGGCCGACATCGCCTGCCGATAGGCTGCCGCATGAGCGGAGATCGCTGGGTCGTCGCGGTCGATCGCGAGGGTCATGGAAAACAAATTTCCTTACCGCGTGAAGCGCGGGGAACCCCTCTCCTGTAAGGAGAGGGGCAGGGGTGAGGTGACGGACGTTGGACCAGCGAGGCGAAAACTTGAACGGTACAGCGGCAAGGTTACGGCAGCAGCGTTGAACGTCCGACCCCTCACCCTGCCCTCTCCCTGATCTCGGGCTTGCCCGATATCAGCACTTGAGTGTCGAAGTCGGCAACCAGCCGACTTCGATGGGGAGAGGGTTCCCAGCGCTTCTCGCGGAAAGCGCAGAACGCTTACGACGCCTTCTTGCGGCGCAGGTCGTCGACGAACTTGTTGAGCTCGATGATCGGCTTGTAGGATTCGTTGGTGACCGGCACCATCGGACCCTGCTTGCCCTCATAGATCTTGTCGAAGGCGGCCTTGTCCTTGGTCTGGACGTTCAGCACCGCGTCGCGGATCGCCGTCTTCAGGCTGTCGGGAAGATCGGTCAGGTAGGCCATCGGCGAGTTCACGATTTCTTCCGACTTGAAGATGATTCGGAAATCATCCGCCTTGACCATCTTCTTGCGGTCCATGCGCAGCAGGTTCGACTCGGTCTCGTCGTTCCACCAGTTCGCAGCCATGTCGACCGTGCCCTGCTGCAGCGCGATGACCGCGTTCTCATGGCTGCCGGTGTAGACCACCTTGCCGAAATAGGTTTCGGGCTCGATCTTCATGCTGTTGAGCGCGAAACGCGGCACGTTGTTGCCCGAGGTCGAGTTCGGATCGACGAGGCCGAGATTCTTGCCCTTGAGATCCTCGACCTTCTGATAGGGCGAATCCTTCTTCACATAGAAGACCGAATGGTAACCCTTTGTGCCGTCGAGATTGGTCTCGATCGCGAAGGCGTCGATCTTGGCGCCGGTCATCAGCGCGCGGGCGAAAGAGGACGGTCCGTACATGCCGATCTGGATGTTGCCGGCGCGCTGGCCCTCGATGATCGCGGCATAGTCGTTGGCGATGCGCAACGTCACCTTGGTGCCGAGTTCCTTCGACAGGTAGTTGACGAAGGGGGTGTAGCGCTCGGTCACGCCGGCGGCGTTCTCGGCCGGCACGATGGCGAAGATCAGTTCGGGATACTTTGCCTTCCAGTCCTGCGCGAAGGCGGGCGCGGCAAGCGAGGCGGCGAGGCCGGCGGCCGCGAGGGTGAGGGTATGACGACGGGTCAGCATGGGTTCGCTCCTGTTGCGGTCTGATTTTTTTGGTGACTGGGCTTCGGTAGGCAGGCTTTGCGACGGCGCGATGTAATCCAGCCGCTCAGGCGACGTTCTGCTTGGCGCGCTGGGCTTCTTCGCTGGCGATCGCGTCGAGCGCGTCGAGCGCTTCCGCGCCAGCGTCCTTCGCCTCGATGCCGTAAAGCTCGGCCGCGACCTCGCTGTTGAGTTCATGAGGCAGGCCGTCGAAGACGACCTTGCCGGCAGCCATGCCGATCAGCCGGTCGCAATACTTCTTTGCGATGTCGAGATGGTGCAGGTTGCAGATGACGGTGATGCCGTCCTCGCGGTTGATCCGGAACAGCGCGTCCATGACGATCTGGGTGTTTCGCGGGTCCAGCGAGGCGATCGGCTCGTCGGCCAGGATCACCGTCGGCTCCTGAACCAGCGCGCGCGCAATTGCGACGCGCTGCTGCTGCCCGCCAGACAGCGTCTCGGCCCGCTGGGCCAGCAGATGGCCCATGTCGAGCCGCTCCAGCGCGGCGATGGCGCGGATCTTGTCGTCCTGCGAAAAGCTCTTGACCAGAGTCAGGAGAGCCGAGCGGTGGTTCAGCCGGCCGAGCAGGACATTGGTCAGCACGTCGAGCCGGCCGACCAGGTTGAACTGCTGGAAGATCATTGCCGTGTCGCGCCGCCAGGCGCGCAACGCAGCGCCTTTCAGAGCGGTCACGTCGCGCTCGCCCGAGAGGATGCGGCCCTCGCTCGGATCGGCGAGGCGGTTGAGCATGCGAAGCAGCGTCGATTTGCCCGCGCCGGAGCGGCCGATGATGCCGACCATTTCGCCGCGCGGGATGGCAAGCGTGACGTTGTCGACCGCAGCCTTGCCGCCAAAACGCTTGGTCAGGCCTTCGATACGCAGCATGGACCGGCTCTCGTTTCGTCAACAGCACAACGATCAGCGGAGGCAGCCAAGGCTGTCCGTCGATCGATCTTGCAGTGCAACGAGGGCTATCGGGCGCAGATGACAGGCAGGTGACGGCTTTTGGCGTTCTTCACAACCCAAGCCCCGTCAGCCCAGGATAATCCGCCGGCCTGATCCGCCCCTCCCAGAGGAACTTCCGGTCGGCCTCGCCGATCGGCACATCGTTGATCGAGGCCTCGCGCCGGCGCATCAGCCCGTTCTCGTCGAACTCCCATTGCTCGTTGCCATGGGAACGGAACCAGTTTCCGGCCGCGTCATGGTGCTCATAGGCGAAGCGCACCGCCATGCGGTCGCCATGGAAGGCCCAGACCTCCTTGATCAGGCGGTACTGGATCTCGCTCGCCCATTTCCGTTCGAGAAAGGCGACGATCGCGGCGCGGCCGGAGAAGAACTCGGCGCGGTTGCGCCAGCGGCTGTCGTCCGTATAGGCGAGGCTGACGCGCTGCGGATCGAGCGAGTTCCAGGCATCCTCCGCCATACGCGCCTTCTGCGCGGCGGTCTCCGCGGTGAAGGGAGGCAGGGGCGGGCGCTGGGCTGGCGACATGACGGATCCCCGACGACGGCTGATCGGGGTATGGGACGGCAAATTCAGCCGGCCCGCAACCGCGCGCTTAGATGTTCCCTAAACCGCGCGCAGCAGCAGATCGACGCAGGCCCGCACATAATCGCGCCTCCCCTGTGTCGAAACCGGCTTGACCCCGAGCAGCGCGCGCTGCTGGTGAGCGCCGCGCAGCATGCCGATGAACTGTTCCGCCAGCATCCGGGCCTCGTCCGCCGAAACCGCCCGGGCAAGCCCATCACGCAGTTGTGACCTTTGCATCAGCAGGGCGGACAGGTCCTCGATCATGCAGGTCGCGCCGGCCTCGAAAGCGGTCCGGCCAAGTTCCGGGAAGCGCGCGGCGGCGTTCAGCACCAGTCGATGGAGATCGAGCGAGGCCGGGCGCAGCATCAGCGCCAGCGTATCCTCGCCAAGACGCAGTAGAATCTCGCGCAGACTGCCTTCGGAGGGCAGCGCCTTACGCAGTGGAATCGTCAATGTTTCAGTAAGTTCGGTGCAGATCGCCTTGAACAGCGCTTCCTTGTCGGCGAAATGGCTGTAGATCGTCTGCTTGGACACGCCGGCGCGCTGTGCGATCTGGTCGAGGCTCGCCCGGTCGAAGCCCTCCGAGAGGAACATCTCCGACGCCGCCCTGGTTATGGCGCTATGCTTGTCGGGGCGCGTCTTCTCGGCAGAAGGACGCTCGCCTTCGCCTTGAACCGATGCTTGCCGCCGCAAGGTGATTGATTCAGCCATGCTTGCGCCCATATGGTCTCTTATCAAACTGGACCGTCCAGTACAGACTTAGTCATCCGGCAGCGGAGCGTCCAGTCCCATGAAGCGGCTTTTTATCCTCCTCGTGATCGTCGGCGCGGCAGGTGGCGGCTTCTATGGCTACCAGCACGTCAAGGGTGCGGCGCAGTCCAGCGCGGCCCGCGCCGCGGTGAACCCGCAACGCGCCGGCGTCCCCGTAGAGGTCGGCAGGGTCGAGACCATGACGGTCAATGAAGAGGTCGAGGCGCTGGGCACGCTGGCCGCCGACGAATCCGTTGTGATCGCGCCCGAGATCGCCGGTCGCGTCGTCTCGCTCGGCTTCAAGGAGGGCGAGCGCGTTCAGAAGGCCCAGGCGCTGGTCAAGCTCGACACCGCGATTCTTGACGCCGAACTCAAGCAGGCCCAAGCGGATCTGAGCCTGTCGCGGGACACCTTCCAGCGCAACCAGTCGCTGGTCCAGCGCGGCGCCGGCACCCAGGTCGCGCTCGAGCAGGCCACCGCCCAGCTCGCCTCGAACGAGGCCCGCCTGCAGCTGGCCCAGGCCAAGATGGCGCAATCGACCATCGTCGCGCCGTTCAATGGCGTCGTCGGCCTGCGCTCGGTCGGCGTCGGCGACTATGTCTCGGTCGGAAAGACGCTGATCACCCTGACCAATATAGACCCGATCAAGGTCGATTTCCGCGTGCCCGAGATTTTCCTGTCGCGCGTCAAGGTCGATCAACCGATCAAGGTCAAGGTCGACGCGGTGGCCGGCCGCGATTTCGACGGCAGGATCTTCGCCATCGACCCCGTCGTCGACGTCAACGGCCGCGCCATCCGCCTGCGCGCCGCGATTCCCAATGCCGACCTCGTGCTGAAGCCCGGTCTCTTCGCCCGTATCGTCATCATCGTCGATCAGCGCGAGAATGCGCTGGTCGTGCCCGAGACCGCGGTGGTGCCCGACGGCGTCGGCAAGATCGTCTACGTCGTCGAGAACGGCAAGGCCAAGCGCGTACCCGTCGAACTCGGCAAGCGCCTGCCCGGCAAGGTGGAGATCGTGAAAGGGCTGACGGCTGAGATGCAGCTCATCACCGCCGGTCAGATGCGGCTGCGCGACGGTGCGACGATCGCCGTCAAGGACAAGCCGACCCCTGTCCGCACCAGCACCCTGCAGGACGCCACGCGATGAGCCTGTTCGAACTCTTCGTCCGCCGGCCCGTCCTCTCGACGGTGCTCAGCCTGCTCGTCGTGCTGGTCGGCGTCGTCTCCTACACGCGCCTGACGGTTCGCGAATATCCCAATATCGACGAACCGACCGTCTCTGTCTCGACGAGCTATCGCGGCGCCTCGGCCGAGATCATCGAGACGCAGGTCACGCAGATCCTCGAGAACTCGATCGCCGGCATCGAGGGGATCGAGATCATTTCGTCGACCAGCCGGCAGGAGCGCAGCAATATTTCGGTGCGCTTCCGGCCCGATGTCAATCCCGACGTCGCCGCCTCCGACGTGCGCGACCGCGTCAGCCGCGTACGCGGCCGCATGCCCGATGAGATCGACGAGCCGATCATCGCCAAGGTCGAGGCGGACGCCCAGCCGGTGATGTATCTCTCGCTGACCAGCCTGCGTCACAATCCCCTCGAACTGACCGATTTCGCCGACCGCTTCATCGCCGACCGCGTGCAGAACGTCACCGGCGTCGCCGAGGTCCGCATTCTCGGCCAGCGGCAGTATGCGATGCGGATCTGGCTCGATCGCGCCCGCATGTCCGCCTATGGCATCACGGTGCAGGAGATGGAGGCCGCTCTCGCCTCGCAGAACGTCGAGATCCCCTCGGGCCGCATCGAGAGCAACGACCGCGAATTCACCGTGCTGTCGCAGACCAGCCTGACGACGCCCGAGCAGTTCCAGCAGATCGTCGTCAAGGATGTAAATGGCTTTGCGGTCAGGATGCGCGATCTCGCCCGGGTCGAACTCGGAGCTCGCGAGGAGCGCAACGCCGCCTGGTTCTCGGGTCGTCCCTCGGTCACGATCGGCATCGTCAAGCAGGCGACGGCCAATCCGCTCGACGTGTCCTCAGGGATTCGCGCCGCCCTGCCGGGCATCACGGAAGATCTGCCCGACGGGATGAGCATCAATACATCCTACGACACATCGATCTTCATCGACCGTTCCATCACGGCCGTCTACACCACGATCGCCGAGGCGGTGGTGCTGGTCGTCCTGATCATCTTCCTGTTCCTGCGCTCGGCCCGCGCGACGCTGATCCCGCTGGTGACCATCCCCGTCTCCCTGATCGGCGCCTTCTCGCTGATGTACGCCTTCGGCTTCACGGTCAACACGCTGACGCTGCTCTCGATGGTGCTCGCCATCGGACTTGTCGTCGACGACGCGATCGTCGTGCTCGAGAACGTCCACCGCCATGTCGAGAACGGCGTCGAACCCAATCAGGCGGCGATCCGCGGCATCAACGAAATCGCCTTCGCCGTGATCGCGATGACGCTGACTTTGGTGGCGGTCTATGCCCCGATGGCGTTCTCGACCGGGCGGACAGGCAAGCTCTTCATCGAGTTCGCGTTGACCCTTGCCGGCGCCGTGCTGGTCTCGGGCTTCGTCGCGCTGACGCTGACGCCGATGATGTGTGCGAAACTTCTCAGGCACGAGACGAAGCACGGCCGCCTCTACAATCTGCTGGAGCGGGCCTTCGATGCGATGGCCAGCGGATACAGGCGTTCGCTGCGCGCGGCCCTCTCGATGCGTCCTGTCATCGTGATGCTGGCGCTCGTCGTCGCGGGCGGCAGCTATTTCTTCTTCACCGGGTTGCGCTCGGAACTGGCGCCGGTGGAGGACCGCGGCACGATCAGAACGATCGGCGTCGCTCCAGAAGGCGCGACGCTTAATTTCACCGCCGAATATGCGCGGCGCGTGGAGGAGCATCTGAAACGTATCCAGGAGGTCGAGACCTATCTCGTGATCGTCGGCTTCCCCGACGTGACTCGCGCCATCGCCTTCGCCCGCCTTAAGCCTTGGGAACAGCGCCAGCGCAAGCAGCAGGACATCGTCGCCGAGATCAATCGCAGCCTGTCGCAGATCCCGGGCATCAGGCTGTTCGCCACCAACCCGCCCTCGCTCGGCGGCGGCGGCGCCAATGGCAAGCCCGTCGAGTTCGTGCTGCGCTCGGCCGAGCCCTACACGCAGATCAAGACCTATGTGGATCAGCTACTGGCGGAGGTGCAGGGAAACCCCGCGCTCGCCAACATCGAATCCAACCTGATTCTCGACAAGCCGCAGCTCAAGGTGTCGATCGACCGGCAGCGCGCCGCCGATCTCGGCGTCGGCGTCGACGTCATCGGGCGCACGCTGGAGACGTTGCTCGGCGGCCGTCAGGTCACGCGCTTCAACATGAATGGCGAGCAATATGACGTCGTCATCCAGGTCGAAGGACAGGACCGGAATACGCCGCAGGCGCTGCAGTCGATCTATCTGATGGGCCGTGGCGGCGCGACGGTGCAACTCTCCAGTCTGGTTTCGATCGAGGAGAACGTCGCGCCCAAGGAACTGATCCGCTTCAACCAGCTCCGTTCCGCCACGATCACGGCTGTGCCGGGGCCGGGCTATTCGCTGGGAGATGCGCTGACCGTGCTGGAACAGGCCGCCGCGAAAGTCCTTCCGGCCTCCGTCCAGATCGACTATGGCGGGCAGAGCCGCGAGTTCAAGCAGTCGGGCTCGTCGATCCTGATCGTCTTCCTGCTGGCGCTGTTCTTCATCTATCTGGTGCTGGCGGCGCAGTTCGAGAGCTTTGTCGATCCGATCGTGATCATGGTCTCGGTGCCGCTCTCGCTGACGGGCGCGCTGGCGGCGCTCTGGTTCACCGGCGGCACGATGAACGTCTACAGTCAGATCGGGCTGATCACGCTCGTCGGGCTCATCACCAAGCACGGCATCCTGATCCTCGAATTCACCAACCAGTTGCGTGACGAGGGCAAGGAGATGGTCGAAGCGCTGGTCGAGGCCGCCGAACTGCGGCTGCGGCCGATCCTGATGACCACGGGCGCGATGGTGCTGGGCGCCTTGCCGCTGGCTCTCGCATCGGGCGCCGGCGCCGAAAGCCGGCGCCAGATCGGCTGGGTCATCGTCGGCGGCATGAGCTTCGGCACGTTGCTCACGCTGTTCGTCGTGCCGGTCGCCTACACCTATCTCGCCCGCAAGAAGCGGGCGGCGCATGCCGAGCCGCAGCCGCACGCCCACCCGCAACCGGCGGAATGAAGCGAACACGTCGAGGCGTGGCGGTGTCCGTCACGCCTCGAAGGGCTCGACGACCATCTCCATGCGCTCGCCGGCGAAGACGCTGTCGACGAGATGTATCGGCGTCAGGTCGGGCAGCGCGTCGATCGCGTCCGACAGCATCACGGCCGCATTGGGCTCGATCTTCAGCAGCGCGGCCTCGCGCTCGCTGGCGAGACGGGCCGAAAGCCTGGTCGAACGCCGCACATAGTCCTCGATGCCGCAGGCCTTGAACGCCGCCGTGATCGAGACGCCGGCCGCGCCCAGGACGGCGTCGAAACCGGGAAACCGCGCCGCTTCCAGCCAGTGCACGCCGGTGCCGACGGGAACCCCGCCGGCAAGGCTCAAGGTCTCGATGCGCCAGAGCGGCGTGCGTTCCGACAGGCCCAGCGCGGCGCAGGGCAAAGCCTCTCCGGGCATGACCCCGGCGGCGAGGATCGCGCCCGACACCGCGATGCCGGCCGCGCCGAAATTCGCCCGCATGCTGACGCGCCGGCCGATGCGATAGGGAAAGCGCGGCGCTGAGACCTGCGTGCCGCGCCCGCGCGCCACCGTCACCAGCCCCTGCTCCGCCAGATGCCGGAAGGCCTGCCGCACCGTGTGGCGATGCACGCCATGCTGCTCCGCCAGCGCGACGGAGGCCGGCAGCGTGTCGCCAGGCCGGTAGTCGCCGCGCGCGATCGCCTCGGCCAACCCGTCGGCGATGCGCCGCCATGCCGTGCCGCCGTCGCCGGCCGGCCCCGCCTCGCGCTCCGTCACGGTCGTCATCAAAATTTCATCCAAAATGTATAGACCTTCTCTCGCAACGAAGCTATCGTAGTCTAGACATTAAAGCTTGACCAGAGAGCCTTCACGATGAGCGGACCAGAAGAGCGCAGAAGCTGGATGGCGGTTCTCGCCCGCGCCAGCCGCGCCGAGATCGAGGCGCTCGCCGGGCCTGACCTGCCGGAGCACGAGATCATGAAGGCGCCCGAAACCGGCACTGTGATGGTCGAGGGACGGGCCGGCGGCGCGGGCCGCCGCTTCAATCTCGGCGAGGCGACGGTGACGCGCTGCATCGTCCGGCTCCAGGATGGCGCTCAAGCCGGCGCGATGGGCTTCTCCTATGCGCTCGGTCGCGACGGCCGCAAGGCGAGGCTGGCCGCGATCCTCGACGCCCGGCTTCAGCGTGAGAGCGACGGGACACTGCATGACGGCGTCGCGCGCCTCGCCGCCACGCAAGCCGCCGCCCGCGACCTCGCCTCGCGCAAGGCCGCCGCCACAAAAGTCGATTTCTTCACTCTTGTCAGGGGCGCGTGATGGCTGGCGACACCATGATCGCGGCGGGCTTTTCCGATCCCGTCTTCCAGTCCCAGAGCGCGTTTCGTGCGCTGCTGGCCGCACTCTCGGAACCCGGCACGCGTCACGACCTCGCGCGCGGGACGTCGGCTCCCGAAGGCCTCGACGGCGCGGCCGCGACCGCCCTGCTGACGCTCGCCGATTACGAAACGCCGATCTGGCTGCCGCCCTCTCTGCGCGATGGAGCAGCCGGCGCATGGCTGCGCTTCCATTGCGGCGCCGCGATGGTTGATGAGCCGGGGGCTGCAAGCTTCGCTGTGTTCGACGGAGCAGATGCCTACCCGCTGCTCAGCGACTTCAACCCAGGCCACGACCAGTTTCCGGACCGCTCCACAACGGTGATCGTCTCCTGCTCGGGCCTCGATGGCGGTCCGGAGGTGACACTGTCCGGACCGGGAATCGACGGCAGCCGGACGATCGCTCCGCGTGGCCTGCGGCCCGGCTTTTGGGCCGAGGTCGCGACCAATGCCGAGCTCTACCCGCTCGGCATCGACCTGATCCTGAGTTGCGGCGATGCCTTGATCGGTTTGCCGCGCTCGACGCAAGTTCTGGAGGGTTGAGCCATGTATGTCGCCGTCAAGGGCGGCGAGGCCGCGATCCTCGCCACGCATGATCTGGTCGCCGAGGCCCGTCGCGGCGACGAGGCCGTGCCCGAAATTTCGGTCGCGCAGATTCGCGAACAACAGGGCCTGGCCTGCGCACGCGTGATGAACGAGGGCTCGCTCTACGACGCCGACCTCGCCGCGCTGGCGCTGAAGCAGGCGCAGGGCGACGTGATCGAGGCCGCCTTCCTGATGCGCGCCTACCGCACCACGCTGCCGCGCTTCGGCTCATCGGAGCCGGTCGACACCGCCGCGATGGCGATCCGCCGCCGCGTCTCGGCGACCTACAAGGATCTGCCGGGCGGGCAGGTGCTGGGGCCGACCTATGACTATACGCACCGGCTGTTCGATTTTGCGTTGATGGAGGAAGAGGGGCAGTCGGCAGTCGGCAGTGGGCAGTCGTCTGCCGCCGGTCCCGACTGCCCACTGCCTATTGCCGACTGCCTCGCCCCCCGCATGCCCCGCGTCCCCGACATCCTCGGCGCGGAAGGCCTGATGGAGGCCGAAACGCCGCCCGAGGGCGATCCACGCCCCTTCGATCTCACCCGCGAGCCGGTCGCCTTCCCGGCCGGTCGCGATGTCCGCCTGCAGGCGATGGCGCGCGGCGACGAGGGCTTTCTGCTGGGCCTGGGCTATTCCGTGCAGCGCGGCTTCGGCGGCAACCACCCCTTCGTCGGCGAAATCCGGGTCGGCGAGGTCTCGGTCGAGTTCATTCCCGAGGAACTCGGCTTCGCAGTCGATCTCGGCGAGATCACTTTGACCGAATGCCAGATGGTCAACCAGTTCACCGGCTCGAAGGAGGTCGCCCCGCAGTTCACGCGCGGCTACGGGCTCTCATTCGGCCATGCCGAGCGCAAGGCGATGTCGATGTCGCTGGTCGATCGCGCCCTGAAATGCCGCGAATTCGGCGAGGCGGCGACCTACCCGGCCCAACAGGACGAGTTCGTCCTCTACCACTCCGACAATGTCGAGGCTGCCGGCTTCGTCGAGCATCTCAAGCTGCCCCATTACGTCGATTTCCAGGGCGAGCTCGAACTGATCCGCCGCATCGCCCGCGAGCGTGAAGAGCGGCTGGCGCGAGAGGCGGAACCCCTGCAGGAGGCCGCGGAATGAACGCGCACCATCCCCTCGACGCCGACGATAAAAAGCCGGCTTACAACTACGCCTATCTCGACGAGCAGACCAAGCGGATGATCCGCCGCGCTCTGCTCAAGGCCGTCGCGATCCCGGGCTACCAGGTGCCGTTCGGCTCGCGCGAGATGCCGCTGGCGCGCGGCTGGGGCACCGGCGGCATCCAGGTGACGGCTGCGATCATCGGCCCCGACGACACGCTGAAGGTGATCGACCAGGGCGCCGACGACACCACCAACGCCGTCTCGATCCGCCGCTTCTTCGAGCGCACCGCCGACGCCCGCACCACCGAGGCGACTGACGCCGCCACGATCATCCAGACCCGGCACCGCATTCCCGAAGCGCCGCTGAGCGCCGGCCAGATCATGGTCTATCAGGTGCCGCAGCCCGAGCCCCTGCGGAAGCTCGAGCCGCACGAGGCCGAAACGCGAAAGATGCACGCCTGGGCCGAATACGGGCTGATGCAGGTCAAGCTCTACGAGAACATCGCCCGCTTCGGCGAGGTCACGACGACCTATGACTACCCGGTCATGGTCAATGGCCGCTACGTGATGGCCCCCTCGCCGATCCCGAAATTCGACAATCCGAAGATGCACATGTCGCCGGCGCTGCAACTCTTCGGCGCGGGCCGCGAGAAGCGCATCTACGCGCTGCCGCCGCATACCAGCGTCAGGAGCCTCGATTTCGACGATCACCCCTTCCGCATCCAGAGCTGGAGCCAGCCCTGCGGACTTTGCGGCGCAAGCGACTCCTATCTCGACGAGGTCGTCACCGACGACAGGGGCGGGCGCATGTTCGTCTGCTCGGACAGCCATTATTGCGAGACGCGGCGTGCGCAAGGCCATCGCGGCGCGATGCTTGGGGATGCCGCAGTAAGCGGGCTGGTTACACCCTCCGCCGTCGTCCCGGGCGACCGAAGGGAGACCCGGGACCCATTCCCGAACCTAACCGATCAACGTCCCGGAATGGATCCCGGGTCTGCGCTGCGCTCCGCCCGGGATGACAGCGCGAACTTTGGACCGGGAGCAAAGCCATGACCGTCCATGTCTCCCCGCCCGACGCCGCCCTCGACCCGGCTCCGCTGCTCTCCGTCGCCGGCGTCTCCCGCTTCTATGGCGAGCGCATCGGCTGCGCCGATGTCTCCTTCGACCTCTGGCCCGGCGAGGTGCTCGGCATCGTCGGCGAATCCGGCTCGGGCAAATCGACGCTGCTGCGTTGCCTCGCCGGCATCGACCGGCCCGACGAAGGCGAGGTGCTGTTTCGTGGTTCGGGCGTCCCGCTCGACATCTACTCGGTCGCCGAGCAGGAGCGCCGCCGCCTGATGCGGACCGCCTGGGGCATCGTCCACCAGAACCCGCGCGACGGGTTGCGCATGGACGTCTCGGCCGGCGGCAATGTCGGCGAGCGGCTGATGGATCGCGGCGACCGGCATTACGGCCAGATCCGCGAGCGCGCGCTCGACTGGCTGTCGCGCGTCGAGATCGCCGGCGAACGCATGGACGACCGGCCGCGCCAGTTCTCCGGCGGCATGCAACAGCGCCTGCAGATCGCCCGCGTGCTGGTCTCGGAGCCGAAGCTCGTCTTCATGGACGAGCCCACGGGCGGCCTCGACGTTTCGGTGCAGGCGCGCCTGCTCGACCTGCTGCGCGTGCTGGTGCGCGACCTCGGCCTCGCAGCCATCATCGTCACCCATGATCTCGCCGTGGCGCGCCTGCTCACCGACCGGCTGATGGTGATGAAGGACGGGCATGTCGTCGAGCAGGGGCTCACCGACCAGGTGCTGGACGACCCGCACCATGCCTATACGCAGTTGCTGACCTCGGCGGTGTTGAGTGTTTGAGGCGTCCCGCTGCGAGCGCCGCCGCTTCCCTTCTCCCGCAAGGGGAGAAGGGATTCCCCGTCACACCCGCGTCACTCCGCCGGCACAAGGCACTGACACCATGACCATGATGATTCACGTCGAGAACGTCGCAAAGGCCTTCACCCTGCACAATCAGGGCGGCGTCCGCCTGCCCGTCTTCGACCACGTCAATTTCAGCGTCGCGGCCGGCGAGGCGCTGGTGCTGTCGGGCGCGTCGGGCGCGGGCAAGTCGAGCCTGCTCCGCATCCTCTACGGCAATTACCGGCCCACATCCGGGCGTATCCAGATCACCCATGCCGGCCGGCCCATCGACATCGTCTCGGCCGTGCCGCGCACGGTGCTCGACATCCGCAGGCGCACGCTCGGCTTCGTCTCGCAGTTCCTGCGCGTCATTCCGCGCGTCTCGGCGCTCGACATCGTGCGCGATCCGGTGCTGGCGCGCGGCATATCGCCCGAGCAGGCGACCGCCCGCGCGCAGGCCATGCTGGCAAGGCTCAACCTGCCCGAGCGGCTGTGGAACCTTGCGCCCGCGACCTTCTCCGGCGGCGAGCAGCAGCGCGTCAACATCGCCCGCTCCTTCGTCGATCCCTCCCCGATCATGCTGATCGACGAGCCGACCGCCTCGCTCGACGCGACCAATCGCGACGTGGTGGTTGAGCTCATCGCCGAGGCGCGCCAGAACGGCGCGGCCATCGTCGGCATCTTCCATGACGAGGCCGTGCGCGAGCGGGTCGCCACCCGCTATCTCGACATCACCGATTTCCGGAAGGCTGCCTGATGGCAACGATCCTGACCAATGCCCGCCTGATCCTCGAAAACGAGGTCGTCGCCGGCACGATCGCCTTCGACGAGAGCGGCATCACCGCCGTCGATCAGGGCATGACCTCAGTGCCTGGCGCGCTCGACATCGGCGGCGACTATGTCGCGCCGGGCCTCGTTGAGATGCACACCGACAACATGGAAAAGCATTTCATGCCCCGGCCAAAAGTGTTCTGGCCGAACGGGCTGGCGGCTGCGCTCGTCCACGACGCGCAGATGGCGGCGGCCGGCGTCACCACCGTCTACGACGCAATCTGCGCCGGCACGCCCTTCTCGGCCAAGGATTACCGCAAGGACATCTTCGCCGACGTCATGCTGGCGCTGGCCGAGGGCCGCCGCGAAAAGGTCTTCCGCATCGACCACCGCATCCATATGCGCTGCGAGCTGACCAGCCCGGACCTGCTGACCGACATCGCGCCCTATCAGGACGACGAGCTGGTCCAGCTCGTCTCGCTGATGGACCACACGCCGGGCCAGCGGCAATGGCGCAACATCGAGCATCTCAAAACCTATGCGCTCGGCAACGGCAAGACGGTCGAGGAGTTCGAGGAGGACGTCACCGTCCGCCAGCAGGAAGGCGCGGCCAATGTCTCGCGCAACTGGGCAGCCGTGGTCGATCTGTTCCGGTCGCGCGGCATCCCGATCGCCACCCATGACGACACCACGCTCGACCATGTCGAGGCCGGCGTCGCGTCGGGCGCCGTGATTTCCGAATTCCCGACCACGGTCGAGGCCGCCGCCGCCGCAAGGCAGCGCGGTCTGGCCACGGTCGCGGGCGCGCCGAATGTCGTGCGCGGCGGCTCGCATTCGGGCGGCGTCTCGGTCTCCGAACTGGCCGAGAAGGGCCTGCTCGACGGTCTGTCGTCGGACTATGTGCCCGCCAGCCTGCTGCAGGCCGTGCTGAAGCTGCATGCCGACCATGGCATCGGCTTAGCCCAGGCGATGGGCATGGTGACCTGGAAGGTCGCCGACATTCTCGGTCTGAAGGATCGCGGCCATCTGAAAGCCGGCCTGCGCGCCGACCTCGTGCGCTTCAGGGCGCTGGGTCCGACGCCGGTGATCGCGGCCGTCTGGTCGCAAGGGCAGCGCGCGTTTTGAGCGGGCCACGCTACGCCCTCTACTACGCTCCGGCCGTCGAGAGCCCGCTCTGGCGCTTCGGCAGCGCAGTGCTGGGCTATGACGCGGTCAGCGGCGAGGACATCCCCTTCGCCGTGCCCGAAGGCTGCGATACCGCGACCTGGCCGAGCCTGACCGAGGAGCCGCGCCGCTACGGTTTCCACGCCACGCTGAAGGCGCCTTTCGAGCTCGCGCGCGGCCGCGGCGAAGCGCAGTTGCGGGCCTTCACCCACAACTATGCCGCAAGCCTCGAACCTGTCGCGCTGACGGGCCTGAGCGTCTCGGCGCTGGGCTCCTTCGTCGCGCTGACGCCATCCGGGGAAAGCCCGGCGCTGCAACGCTTCGCCTTTGCGCTGGTGCAGGCTTTCGAGCCGTTCCGCGCCGCGCTGAGCGAGGCCGACATGGCGCGCCGGCTCAAAAACCCGCTGACGCCAGCCCATCGCGCCTATCTCGAAGCCTATGGCTATCCCTATATCGGCGACGCCTTCCGCTTCCACATGACGCTGACAGGCGCGCTGCCGCAGGACCGGATCGCGCCCGTGAAGCAGGCCCTTGCCCTGGCCTATGCCGAGGCGGTGCCCGCTGGCCCGGTCGCGATCAACCGGATCGCGCTGTTTCGGCAGGAGACGCGCGAAAGCCGTTTCCGCCTGCTCGATTCCGTCAGCTTGAGCTGAGACGACGATGCGGGGAGAGCGCCGCGATCACGCCAACCAGTTCGGCCGCGCCCTCGTCCACGGTGCGGTCGTTGCTGATCGTCACCAGTTCGGCGCTCGATGTGCGCAACGGCGCGTCGCGCGCCAGTCTTGCGGCGATGTCGGCCTCGCTCTCGCGGCCGCGCAGGCTGAGGCGCTTCGCCAGCACGTCTGGCGGAGCGGTGATGTTGACCACGACGACGCGCGAGCCCAGCGCCTCGGCCTGCGCGATCACGCCGCGCGAGACGTTGGCGACCACGACTTCGCCCTGCGCGACGCCGGCCAGCGCCTGCGCGGGTATGCCGTAACTCAGCCCATGCGCCTGCCAGTGCAGCGCGATCTCGCCGCGCGCGACGGCCGCCTCGAATTCCGCCGGCGTGCAGCTGTCATGGTCTTCCGCGCCGATCATCGCCGGCCGAGTGATCAGCCGCCGCGCGAAACGGCACTCCGCGAGGCGCGCGCGCGCGGCGTCCATCAGCGTATCCTTGCCGGCCCCGGACGGGCCGACGACGAGCACGAGAACGCCTTTGGGCGCATCTTGAACGTTTGACGGCACAGGTGGGGATGACGCCATGGCGGGCAAGAAACTCGGACCGGAACCTTTGATCGACCCGACCGCGCAGGTGCGGCAGGCGACATTCGGACGCTACACTGAGATCGGCGCGCGCACCGCTTTCATCGAATCGTCGATGGACGACTACTCCTATATCGTGAACGATTCCAATGTCATCTACACGACGATCGGCAAGTTCTGCTCGATCGCGGCCATGACGCGGATCAACCCCGGCAACCACCCGATGCAGCGGGCGAGCCAGTCGCATTTCACCTACCGGGCCAGCGCCTATTTCGACGATGCGGAGGACGACGCGGACTTCTTCGCCTGGCGACGTTCGACCCCGGTGACCATCGGCCACGACGTCTGGATCGGCCATGGCGCGATCATCCTGCCCGGCCGCTCGATCGGGACGGGCGCGGTCGTCGCCGGCGGCGCGGTCGTGACGAAGGACATCGCGCCCTACACCATCGTCGCCGGCAATCCGGCCAGGCCGATCCGCCAGCGCTTCCCGGACGCGATCGCCGAGCGGCTGCTGGCGCTCGGCTGGTGGGACTGGGACCATGCGCGCCTGCGCGCGGCGCTGACGGATTTCGGAAGCCTCGCCGTCGAGGCCTTTCTCGAAAAGAACGGCGGCTGAACCCGAAGCCCAGCCGCCGTCGGGCCGTCAATAGCGCTCGTCGTAGCGACGGCGGCGCAGACGATCGTCCTCGTCGTCGAAGCGGCGGCGGTCCTCGAACCGGCGGTCGTCGTAACCCCGGCGGTCGAAGCGAGAATCCCTGTCATAACCGCCCCTCCGCCGGTCTGGAGGCGCGGCGCCGCCACCGCCGCAGGTCAGCGACCCGTTGTTGTTGGCGATGTCGCCGCGGCAATTGCGCGTGTCGATCCGGCTCGGGCGGAACCGGCCGGCGCGGTCGCGGCAGGCCGCCGAGATGAACGGCCCGTTCTGGCTGACATCGACGCAGGACTGCAGATAGCTGCCGCGCGCTTGCGCCGAGGCGGCATTCAGGGAGAGGCCGAATGCCGTCAGGCCGACGGCAAGGCAAAGAACAGTTTTCACGAAACGAAGCTCCAGGCGACGATGGGGACAGGCCTATCCTGAAATTCCTGAACGCAAGCTGAGCGAACAGCTCACGCGACAGGGTCGCTCGATGAGGCTCAGTCCGCCAGCAGCCGCCAGACCGAGCTGCGCTTGATCTCGGCGTCCTCCAGCGAGCGCGTCACCGGCACCTCGTAGCTCGCCAGCATGTCCAGCCGATGCTTCGGCAGGTAGCTGCGGCCGGGATCGCCGATCAGGACGAGCGCGCCGCGCCGCGAGAGCCCGCCGAGCCAGTCGACGACGCGTTCAGCCATCGCCTTCTCGTAGCAGACGTCGCCGGCGCAGATCACCTGCCAGCCCTCGTCGCACCCGACCAGATCCTCCAGCCGGATCGTCATCGTGACGTTGTTCGCCGCTACATTGAGGGCCATCGCCTCCGCCGCGAAGGCGTCGATATCGCAAGCCTCGACGGTCGCCGCGCCGGCTTTCGCGGCCGCGATCGCGACCAGACCCGAGCCGCTGGCGAAATCGAGCACGCGCCGGCCCATGACGAGTTCCGGCCGGTCGAGCAGATGTCGCGCCAGCGCCTGCCCGCCGGCCCAGGCAAAGGCCCAGAACGGCGGCGGCAGGCCGATTACGGCGAGTTCGTCCTCGGTCTTCTGCCAGAGCTCGGTCGCCTCTTGCGCGACATGCAGGCTGATCTCGGGCGCATGGGGCACGGGCAGCAGGGCCGTGTTCGCGAGAATGAAGCCCCGCCGGTCGGGCGCGACGCCCGCCGCGCTCACGCGACGGTATCCGTCGTCGGCCCGGCCAGCAGGCCACGATAGAGCGCCTTGACCGCGTCCATGACGTCGCGCTCGGTGTGGCCGTCGAGCAGCCGGGCACGGGCGCTTGCGCCCATGCGCTCGACCAGCGAGGGCGCGCCCGCCATGACGACCAGCGCCTTCGCCAAGGCCGCCGCATCGTCCACGGGCACGACCATGCCGTCCACGCCGTCGCGCACGAAGCTGCGGCAGCCCGGCACGTCGGTGGTCAGGATGGCCCGCCCGCAGGCTGCGGCCTCCAGCAACGTGCGCGGCAGCCCCTCCCCGCCGCGCGACGGCAGGATGCAGAGGTGATGGCCTCGCCAGACGCCCTCGATGTCGCGCGTCGGGCCGGCCCAGGCGACGCCGGGGCCTTGCGCCCATTCGCGCAGCGTCGCCTCGGGAATGGCCTTCGGGTTGGAAGGGTCGGGGGCGCCATGGATGGTGAGTTCGACCCGTGCGCCCCCGGCCCGCGCCAGCCTGACCGCCTCGACCGCGAGATCTACGCCCTTCGACCACAGCATCCGCGCCACCAGCGCGACCCTGAGCGGTGGGAACAGCGGCATCGGCTCCGGCATCAGGATCAGCGGGTCGACGCCGGCGCCGCCGACGAGCGCGACCTTGCCGCCGTCGGCCGGATCGAGCCCGAGCGCGACGGGATCGTCGGGATTCTCGAACAGGAAGCGCACATGCGGTCCGTCGACCGCCTCGCGCAGCCACAACCGAGCCGTCAGGCGCGCGACATCGGCGAGCAGACCCTGCCGCGCGCCGAGGAAACCCAGCCCCGTCAGCGCATAGACGCGCCGCTCGACGCCGGCGAGCTTGCCGGCGAGCCCCGCAAGCGCGATCGGCTTCAGCGCGATGCAATGCAGGATGTCGGGGTTCTCCTGCGCGATCAGCCGCCGCAGCGCCATGACATGCCTGACCAGCGTAGCCGGCGACAGGCTGCGGCGCTCCGCCTCCAGCGCGACGAGCCTGGCCCCGGCGGCCTCGATGACGCGGCGGTGCTGGCGCTCGCGCGCGATCACCACGACCTCGAGATCGAGTTCGCGGGCGGCCCGCGCCATCGGCAGGAAATGCGAGGCGAAGAACCAGTCTTCCGTGGCGACGAAAAGAAGCTTTGGGCGGCGCGGCATGGCGCGACATCAGGCGCATGACGCCGCCAAGGTCAAGTGAGACCGGCGGCGAGAAGGCTTGCAAACGCCGTCCGGCCCCCCGCTTGCGCGGGGAGCCGGATCGGAACGAACCAGGTTCGGGCAGGCGGCAAACCGCTCAGTAGAACGAGCAGACCCGGCGGTAGCCGACGACCTCGCCATAGCGGTTGACGCGCTCGACCAGATCGCAGCGGCGCTCGGGCTCATAGCCATAGACCGGGGCGGCGTAGGCGTGGGAGCCGGCGGCGATCAGCCCGCCGACGGCGAGCGCGGCGATGCCGGCGCCGACGCCCCAATGGGGGCCGCGATAGCGCGGGCGCGCTTCGGCGGTGGCTGCGAGCGTCGTCGCCAGCGTGACGGCGGCAAGCGTGGACAAAGCGATCTTGCGGAACGAGGCGGTCATGGTCGTGGCTCCCTGGGGTCCGTTCGGGAGCGAACCATTCGCCCCCCATGACCATTGGTCGCGGCGGAGCGGGGAGAGGTTCAAAGGCAGGGCGGATTATTTCTCAGGACGGTCAAGGGTCCCTTGTCCGTCATGGTCGGGCTTGTCCCGACCATCCACGTCTTCCGCTGTCGAGCGCTACGCCCAGGACGTGGATGCTCGTCACAAGGGCGAGCATAACGGGGAGGGTCGGATGGCGGGCAATGCCCCGTTACGGCCGCGCCGCCGTCACCGGCGCTGCGCGCGCCAGCGCGGCGGGCGCATCGACGCGGCCAGCTCCGAACACCGGGTCGCGACCCCGCGCGCCGAGATCCACCGCGCTCTCCATCAGCAGCTTGCGAACCGCGTCGATGTCGAGGTCCGGCCGCCTTTCGAGGACCAGCGCCACCAGACCCGAGACATGGGCGGCCGCGATCGAGGTGCCCGACGAGAAGGCGTAGCGCCCCTGCGGCTCGGCCGCGAGCACATCGACGCCGGGCGCGGCGACGGCGACGTAAGTCCCGCGATTGGCGCTTGCGAACGGCTTGTCGTCGGCGTCGGTCGCGGTCACGGCGATGACGTTGGGGTCGGCGCCCGGATACAGCGGCGCGGCGCGCGCGCCGCCATTGCCGGCGGCGGCGATGCTGACGATGCCCCTGGCCTTCGCTCCGGCGAGCGTCCGCGACAGCAATCGGTCCTGCGGGCCGGCAAAGCTCAGATTGACCACCCTCGCGCCCTCGCTCGCCGCCCAGTCGAAGGCTGACAGGATGTGGAAGGTCGTGCCGCTGGCCGAGGCCGGCCCGGCCTTGCCCGAAAAGGCGCGCGCCATCAGCAGCCGCGCGGCAGGGGCGACGCCCTGCAACTGCGCCTGCGCCGCAATCGCCGCGGCCATCGCCGTGCCATGCGCGTGCGGCGCCGCCTCCTGTCCGAGCGCATCGAAGCTGCCGGCGACGACCCCCTGCAATTCGGGGTGGCTCGCATCCGCGCCGGAGTCGATCACCGCAACCCGGACCCGCTCGCCCTTGGCCAGCCGGTGCGCGTCATCCAGGCCGAGCTTGCCGACGATGTATTGCGGCTGCCGGATACGCAGGGTCGGCGACGAGGGTGTGGGCTCTGCGGCGGGAGCCGACGCGACCGGCGTCTGCGCCCCGGCCGACCCGGATCTGGGCGCACCCTGCTGCAGAACATAGACATAGTTCGGCTGGGCGCTGGCGACTCTTGCGTCGCCGGCCATCTGGGACAGCACGGTGCGGGCGGTGCGGGCGCCGTTCAGGCGCGCCCGGATGATGGTGGCGCCCGCGAGCTCGAAGCGGCGGCTGGCGATCAGGGTGGCGCGGTGGCGGCGCAGCACCGCGTCCGCCTGCGCGTTAGGGGCGAGTTCGAACAGGATTTCCTCGGCCACCAGCCGCCTCTCGGCCAGCCGCGGTACGACGACATTGGGCTGGCGCGGCGCCGGCCGCGCCGTCAGGGCCGGCGGAGGGGCGCGGCGCGGCGGAGCCGCCTGCCGGACCGGCGGACGGCGCGGGCGGCGCGGCGCAATCACCTCCTCGTCATCCTCGACGATGACCGGGCGGCGCACGCGACGCGGTGGCGGCAGGGGCTCATAAGGGTCGTAGACGGGACGCCGCGTCGCCTGGTCGAGCAGGATGCCGCCGATGATGGCGGCGCCGATCCCGAGCGCGGGACCTTCCCAGCCGGCGCCGGGCCTGCGCCCTCGGCGGCCCTGGGATCCTGCGCCCGGATAAGGCCGGGCCGGCCTTTGCGACAGGCTCTCGCGCTGTCTCACGGGTTGCCGCCCGAGCCCCTGGACCGGCGGCGACGGAGCCGGATTGTAGACCGGATACTCGCGACTATCGCCGCCGCCGCCGCCTTCGCCTGCGAGCGCGGGACCGGTCACGATGATCATGGCCGCCGCCGCCAGCAACGAACACCGGAACGGACGAAGAATGGCGACAAGGCCCGACGGCAGCAGCGACATGGCTTTTTGCCTCCGCGAGAAGGACGTTCATACTACAACGACGACGTTTCCACGAGCGGAAATCAGGGAGCCGGCGCAACGAAGCTGACGATACCGGCTTCCGCCTTCATCCGCGCCGCGATGGCGTCGACCTGCGCGGTCGAGAGCTTCGCATCGCCGACACGGACCTTGAAGAAGCCGTTTGCGCGCGGCCCGTCGACGACGGAGGCCTCGAAACGCCGGAAGAAGGCGGCGATGTCGGAGGCCTTCGCCTCGGGCGCGAAGCTCAGCAGCACATAGCGTTCGGAAGATTGCGTCGGCGCGGACGCGGTCTCGTAGTCGCCGCTGCCGCCGCGAACGGCCAGCCCCGTCAGCACCGCGCCCTGAACGACCATGATCGCGAGCGCGGCGGCCCCCGCATAGGCGAGCCGTCGCGGCGGCTGGGCGGCGAGCCATTGTCCGAGCCATGCGATCATGCCGCCCCTGGCGCGCGCCATCAGCGGGGCCTGCCGGGGCTCGGCCTCGATGCCGGCCATCAGCCTGTCCAATGCGCGCGGCGACGGCGCGCCGAGGCTCTCGTTCAGCAGGGCCGTCTCGGCCATGTCCTCGCGAATGATCTCCAGCCGAAGCCCGAGCTCCGCGTCGGAGGAGAGCGCCTGTTCGATCCGCGCTCTGTCGGCCGCCGAAATCCGGCCATTGGCATAGAACGGCAGCAGCTCTTCCAGTTCCGACCGTTTCGGGTCGGTCGCGATGGCGTCAGTCATGACAGACCTCCCTTCGGGATCGGTTGAACGGTGGGCAGGACAGGCGCTTCAAGGCCAGCCCCGGTCGATTCCGGCGGCCTTGAGGATGTCGCCGAGCTTCTTGCGGGCATGGAACAGGCGTGTCTTGACGGTGTTCTCGGGGATGCCGACGATCCGCGCCACCTCCTCGACGGAAGTCTCGTGGTAGTAGACGAGGTCGATGACCTCGCGATGCTCGGGCGTAAGCCGCTCCAGGCAGGCCCGCAGGGCGAGACCCTTGTCCTGCTTCTGCAGCACGATCTCGGGGTCGTCGGCTTCGTCGGGGATGCTTTGCGCATAGTCGTCGTCGAGCCCGGCCTCGCGCCGCTTGCGTAGCAGCGACCAGGCCTTGTTGCGGGCGATGGCGAGCAGCCAGGTCGCGACCGAGGCGCGCGCCTCGAAGCGGTCGGCCTGCCGCCACAGATCCATGAAGACGTCACTGATCACATCCTCGGCAAGCGTCTCGTCGCGGACGAGCCGCAGCACGAAACGGTAGACCCGCACCTGATGCCGCGAGAACAGCACCTTCATCGCGAGCCGATCGCCCGAGGCGATGCGTTTGACGAGGTCTTCGTCGGATTCCGTATGCATCGCGCCCCGGGCCCGGCATATCGGCTCGCAGGTGTTGGTCGCCGCGAGCCGGCTGGAGGTTCAATCGGAGCCGAAGATTAATCGCTGGCGCGCATAGCGCCAGCGATTTGAGCCGGGCAGCGGGCGCGCGACCTCACCCGTAAAGATATTTCGGCAGCCAGAGAGCGATGCCGGGGAAGGTGTAGACCAGAATCAGCGCGATGAAGACGATATAAAGGAACGGCATCACGCCCGAGAAGATCTGGTTGATCGTCACATGCGGCGGCGCGATGCCCTTGAGATAGAACGGCGCCATCGCCACTGGCGGCGACAGGAACGAGGTCTGGATGTTGAGCGCGATCAGGATGCCGAAGAACAGCGGGTCGACCTTGAAGAACTCCAGCAGCGGCAGGAAGATCGGCACGAAGATCACGATGATCTCGGTCCATTCCAGCGGCCAGCCGAGGATGAAGATGATAACCTGCGCCACGATCAGGAACATCGTCGGCGACAGGTTCATCGCCGTGACGAGGTTCTTGATCGGCTCGTGGCCGCCCAGCAGGGCGAAGATCGACGAGAAGATGAAGGAGCCGACGAAGAGCCAGCACACCATCGCCGAGGTCCGCGCCGTCAGGATCACCGATTCCTTGACCTTGGTGAAGGTCAGCGAGCGATAGGCCGCCGCCAGCAGGAGGCTGCCGAGCGAGCCGATGGCGGCGGCTTCCGTCGGCGTCGCGAAGCCGAAGAAGATCGCGCCCAGCACCGACATGATCAGGATGGTCAGCGGGAAGAAGCTCTTCGCCAGCGCCCACAGCACGGTCGACCACGGGACGTCGGTCTGCTCCTTGGGCAGCTTTGGCGCCAGCGCCGGATTCAGCCAGCAGCGGATGATGACATAGGCCATGTAGAGCCCCGCCAGCAGCAGTCCGGGGAAGAGCGCGCCGGCATAGAGCTTTGGCACCGAGACGCCGGCCGTCGCGCCATAGAGGATCAGCATCACCGAGGGCGGGATCAGGATGCCGAGGCACCCCCCCGCGCAGACGACGCCGGCCGAAAGCTTGACGTCGTAGCCCGCCCGCAGCATCGCCGGGAAGGCGAGCAGGCCCATCAGCGTGACAACCGCGCCGACGATGCCGGTCGCGGTCGCGAAAATCGCGCAGGTCGCCAGCGTCGCCACCGCGAGCGAGCCCGGCACGTTGCCGAGCGCGAGTTGCAGCGAGTGGAACAGCTTGTCGAGGATGTTCGCCCGCTCGATGATGTAGCCCATGAAGATGAAGAGCGGGATCGACACGAGAACGTCGTTGGCCATCACCGAATAGGTGCGCTGGACCACCAGCGCGAACACGGTGTCTCCCATCGCCCAGAGGCCGAAGCCGACGCCCAGCGCCATCAGCGTGAAGGCGATCGGGAAGCCGAGCATGATGAAGAAGATGAACAGGACGAGCATGACCACGCCCAGTTCAGGATTGCCCATGCCGAACATCAGATCGCGTTTCCTGCAGTGGGCGCGCCCTGCGCGGCGGCGGCCTTTTCGAGAATGATCTTCTCGGTTTCCTCGACGTCGTGCAGCCGCGCCGGCCAGTCGCCGGTGCGGATGCAGATGACGCAGCGCGCCACCTCGGCCAGCCCCTGCACCGTCATCAGCACCCCTGCGATCGGGATCAGCGACTTGAAATGGTAGAGCGGCGGCCCATTGGGCGAATTCGATGAGTGTTCCCTGATCAGCCAGGAGAAGGCCGCGAATTTGTAGCCGGCCCAGGCGAGCGCGATGATGCCTGGAAAGAAGAACAGGATGTAGAGCGCCAGGTCGAGTTTCGCCTGCGTCGTCGGCGACCATTGCCGGTACAGGAAATCGCCCCGCACATGGGCGTTGCGCGCCAGCGCATAGGGCCCTGCCAGCATGAACAGCGTGCCGTAGAGGATATAGCTGACGTCGAAGGCCCACTCCGTCGGGGCGCGCAGCGCATAGCGCGCGAAAACCTCGTAGCTGATCGCGAAGGTCAGGATCAGGATCGCCCAGCCGGCGAACTTGCCGATGGCGGAGTTGACCCTGTCGATCGCCAGGATGAGTTTCATGGTCATTTCCGAACTCGGCTGCGCATCCCGGCCGACGCGACAAACGCCCGCCATCCTGTCCGGATGGCGGGCGCCGAAAGGGTGGAAGCGAGGCCGATCACGCCTTGAAGAAGTGCGTGTAGGCCATTTCGCGCGACGGCGTGTTGGCGCGCTCATAGGCGACCGAGCGCTGGACCCAGGCCTTCTGCGAATCGACGACCTTCTTGAAGAAGGGATCGGCCCCGAGCTTCTCGATGACCTTGTCCCAGGCGGCGAGTTGCGCCTTGAGGATTGCGTCCGGCGTCTGGACGATGTTGACGCCCTTGGCCCGCAGCGCCTCGAGATCCTTGGAGTAGCGGTCGAGCGCCTTCCAGTTCATATCCACCGAGGCGGACTCGGCGGCGTGTTTCAGGATCGCCTTCAGTTCCGGCGACAGCGCATCGAACTTGCCCTTGTTGAACAGGATCTCGAAGCTCTCGGCCGCCTGATGGTAGCTCTGCAGCATGTAGACCTTGGCGACGTCCTGGAAACCGAGCAGCGAATCCGAGGACGGATTGTTGAACTCCGCCCCGTCGATGACGCCGCGCTCCAGCGCCGGTACGATCTCGCCGCCGGCCAGGATCGTCACCGCCGCGCCCATCTCGCGCATCAGATCGGCGGCGAGGCCGACGGTGCGGTATTTCAGGCCCTTGAAGTCGTCGGCCGTCTTGAGCTCCTTCTTGAACCAGCCGAGCGGCTGGCACGGCATCGCGCCGGTCAGGATGCCGACGAGGTTGAGCTTGAGCTGGTTCTGGACGAGATCGTTGTAGAGTTCGTAGCCGCCGCCATAATTCATCCAGGCGAGAAAGGAATGGGCGTCCCATCCCAGCGCCGGCGGCGTGCCGAACAGCGAGAACGCCTTGTTCTTGCCGTACCAGTAGGCCGAGACGCCATGACCGGCGTCGAGGATGCCGGCATGGACAGCATCCTGCATCTGGAAGGCGGGCACGACCGCGCCGGCGGCGAGCACGTCGAGCTTCAGCCGGCCGCCCGACATGTCGTTGACGCGCTTGGCGAAGTCGCCGGCGAATTCGTGGAAGATGTCCTTGGTCGGCCAGGTCGACTGGTATTTCCAGGTCACCGTCTGGGCCCGGCTGACCTGCGGCATCGCGATTGCGCCCGCACCGGCAAGGCCGGCGACCTTGAGGAAGTTGCGGCGGCTCGCGCGTGGTTTGACAGTATCCGACATCGTCGATTTCTCCCCTGCTGCTCTGTCCTTGTAGCCTGGACGAGTCATTGAAACGGCGTTCCGCCGCGATGGCGCAGAGTTTATCGCTTCTCTTCGCAACGCAAGAGCGCGAATTAAGACTAAAGTCTATCGACCTCGCCGCTCGGGGTCAGGACACGGCGCCAGCCGGACATGACGACTGCGCGGCCTCGGACGATTTCTTCGCAGCGCAGCATGAAAGCGGCGGGGCAGTTGCCACGACAACGATGGGAATAGTTGGCGCTACGCGTCGAGATGGGGCTGTCGCAGACCATTGTGTTGCGCCGCAACATGGACTAGGTCGCGGCTTCGTGAGATCGCGCGCGCATCCGGATCAACTCTGTTGCGTTATCGGAAACAGTGACAAGGAGTTGGATCATGTTTTCGAGACGAAATCTTTTGTCCGGCGCGGCTGCGGTCGGCGGGCTCGGCGGTGTCGGTTACATCCTCACAGCCAGGAACGACGGGGCGAACGCAGCCGTGGAAGGCAGCTTCGAAATCACCCGAACCGATGCCGAGTGGAAAAAGCTGCTGACGCCGGCGCAGTATGACGTGCTGCGCCGCGAGGGCACGGAGCGCGCCTTCACCAGCCCGCTCGACCGGGAGAAGCGCAGCGGAACCTTCCACTGCGCCGGCTGCGACCTGCCGGTCTATGCGTCGGCGACGAAGTTCGACAGCGGCACGGGCTGGCCGAGCTTCTGGGACGCGCTGCCCAACGCCGTCGGCACCAAGACGGATCGCAAATTCCTGATGACGCGCACGGAAGTGCATTGCCGGCGCTGCGGCGGGCATCTCGGCCATATCTTCGACGACGGCCCGGCCCCGACAGGCAAGCGCCATTGCCTCAACGGCGTGGCGCTGAAATTCGTCGCGGCCTGAGGCCGGGTTCTCGCCGTACGAAATGAAAAAACCCGCCCGGCTTGCGCCGGGCGGGCTTCCTGATGGCCTAACCGGTGCGATCAGGGCATGACGACGGTGTTGACGACATGAATGACGCCGTTCGACTGCATCACATTGGCGATGGTGATGCGCGAGACATTGCCCTTCGCGTCGGCGATGAACAGGCTCCTGCCGCTGCGGCCCGGGAGCACCGAAAGAATGGCCCCGTTGACCGTCTTGAGCTTGGCTTCGCCACCGCCATCCTTGACCATCTTGGTCAGATCAGCGGCAGTCAGCCGGCCGGGCACGACGTGATAGGTCAGGATCGAGGTCAGCGTGCCCTTGTTCTCGGGCTTGACCAAGGTGGCGACAGTGCCGGCCGGCAACTTGGCGAAGGCGGCGTTGGTCGGTGCGAACACCGTGAACGGGCCGGGCGTCATCAGCGTATCGACGAGACCGGCCGCCTTCACGGCTGCCACCAGCGTCGTGTGGTCCTTCGAGTTGACGGCGTTCTCGACGATGTTCTTTTGCGGAAACATCGGCGCGCCGCCGACGATCGGTGCTCTCTGGGCGAGTGCGGGCGAGGCTACGCCGAGGCCGAGGGCGGCGGCGAGCATGAGGCGAGTGACGAAGCGCATGGCGCTAGCTCCTGTCGGGTTGAAGGTCCCTGGATCGGGACCCTTCTCGTTTCGACAACCCGTCGCGGAAGGCGGTCGAAGCGGTTAACCCGGCAGCAATGGGGCGGATGCGTCCCGAAGCCGGCGCATCGGCCAAAGTCACGCTGTCGTGAAGCGGAATACGAACGGGCCAGGAACGACCGAAGCGTCAGACGGCTTCGCGCTTGGCCGATTTCTCTGCGGCCTTGAGCGCCTTGTCGGCGCTCTTGGCGGCCCGTTCCGCGCTCTTGGCGGCCTTGTCGGTCGCCGTCTTGGTCTTGGCGGCCTTCGCCGCGGCCTTGGCCTCGACGATCTCGGCCTTGGCCTGGGCCTGTTCGGCGGCGACGATCGCCGCCGTCTCGGCTTCGGCCGCTTCCTTGGCGAGGCGCAGCGCGCGCAGCCGCTCTGTCTTCTGCAGCACGGCGTCGCGCGCCGAGCGCTCGGCCTCCATTGCGCGGGAGGCCTCCTGCTTGCGTGCGTCGGCCTTGTCGAAGGCGGCTTGGGCGCGACGCTTGATCTCGTCGGCGGACAATCCTCGCGTGGCCATGGCGGCTCGCTCCGGTCTCGGGCGGGAGCGGGATTCGCGCTTCGGGCCGTCGGCCCGAAGCGATCCGGCTCCTCTCAGGCAAGTCCAGCTTCGACTATTCGCAGTTCAGATGTCCTGCGCAGTCGAAGGTCTTGCCGGCCCGACATCGAAGAGACGAACCGGATCGAAAGGCTGCGCCAGGTCGGGCGGCAGCCGGCGGCCCAGACCTCAGCGGCGGCCTTTGCCGGCGGCGCGCATCTGGGCGTATTGCACGGCCTCGAGCAGAACCTTTCGCGGCCGCTCGGCGTCGCGCCTGGCCTGCTCGGCCTTGCGCTCGACCTCGCGGGCGATCTCGGCCAGACGCTCTTCCTCGACGAGACGAAGGCGCTCGATCTCCGCGAGGCGCTCGGCTTCGGCCCGGGCGGCTGCCTTCTCGGCGTCCCGGGCGGCGCGGGCGGCGGCGACGGCCTCACGTTCCGCGCGGCGCTGCTGCATGATCGGGTCGTCGGGTCCCGGCCTCGCCTTGAAGCGCTCGAGAAGCGCCTTCTTGGCGGCTGCGGAGTTGGACTGACGATCAGAAAAGCTGCGGTCGTTCGGGTTCTTCAAGGTCGGCCTTCTTTGGGTTCACACGGGCGAAATGTCAGCCCGCGAGCGGGCAATAATCCAATTCGCGCCGGATTGGTATCGAAATCAACGCGCGGGCGCCGGGCTCCCGGCGCGGACCGGCTTCGGCTTGACCTTCGGCGCGGCGATCAGGCCCTCGCGCTGCATCTGCTTGCGGGCGACCTTGCGGGCGCGGCGGATGGCGTCGGCCTTCTCGCGGACGCGCTTCTCGGAGGGCTTCTCATAGGCCGAGCGGCGCTTCATCTCGCGGAACACGCCTTCGCGCTGCATCTTCTTCTTCAGAACCCGGAGGGCCTGATCGACATTGTTGTCGCGGACGAGAACCTGCATGGCTTTGAGTCTCCTTGCGTTTGGAATGACGGAAAAAGGGCCGGGCTTTGAACCCCGACCCCTCATCGTGCCGCGTCGTCGTCAGATCGGATGGCTCGGGCGCCGGTACATCCGTGGTCGCCGTAACCAATTCCGAGAACAGGCCAACGCGGCCTTTAGGCTCACTCGGCGCGAAGCTGGTCGGCCGACATCTTGCCCGAGCGCTTGTCCTGAACCATCTCGTAGGAGATCTTCTGACCTTCGCGGAGATCGCGCATTCCGGCGCGCTCGACGGCGCTGATGTGGACGAACACGTCCTGCCCGCCATCATCCGGCTGAATGAAGCCGAAACCCTTGGTGGAGTTGAACCATTTGACTGTGCCAGCGGCCATGACAAACCTCTTTCGCTAAAGTTTATTAAGACGGCGCATGATTGCTCACGCGCCAGGAGCTTCGATTTTTTGAGCGGTGAAGGTCGTCAGCAGGCGCATTCTCATGCGCGGGGCCACGTCGTTCGGCCTAAATATCGACAACGGTCATATGAGCGCTTGAACCGCGCTTGTCAATGCAACCCGCGGCTGAATCGCCGCGATACCCTCCGGCTGGACCCTGCAACGCTTTACAAGCGCGCGCTTTTCGCCAAAGGCAAGGCAGCAATTGTCCAGGCCCGGCGCAGTCCCAGTGCAGACCCCTTCTCTCGCCCAGTTCCGCCGAATCGTCGTCAAGGTCGGCTCCAGCCTGCTGGTCGACCGGGCGCGCGGCCGCCTGCGCCAGGCCTGGCTCGCGGCGCTGGCCGAGGACCTGGCCGAACTTCACCAGCGCGGGGCCGATCTCCTCGTCGTCTCGTCGGGCGCGATCGCGCTCGGACGCACCGTGCTCGGCCTGCCGTCCGGACCGCTCAGGCTGGAGGAGAGTCAGGCGGCCGCCGCCGTCGGCCAGATTTCGCTCGCCCGGACCTGGGCCGAGGCGCTGGGCGCCCACGGTCTCACCGCCGGCCAGATCCTGCTGACGCTCGCCGACACCGAGGAGCGCCGTCGCTATCTCAATGCCCGCGCCACGCTCGGCCGCCTGCTCGATCTGCGCGCCATCCCGGTCATCAACGAGAACGACACCGTCGCCACCACCGAGATCCGCTATGGCGACAACGACCGGCTCGCCGCCCGCGTCGCCACCATGGCCGGCGCGGATCTGCTGGTGCTGTTCTCCGACATCGACGGCCTTTACACCGCGCCGCCTGCGAGCGATCCGGCGGCGCGGCACTTGCCCGTCGTCGAACGCATCACGCCCGAGATCGACGCGATGGCTGGCGGGGCGGCCTCTGAGCTCTCGCGCGGCGGCATGCGCACCAAGATCGAGGCCGGCCGGATCGCCTGCGCCGGCGGCGCCCATATGCTGATCGCCGACGGCCGGCCCAAGAACCCGCTGGCCGCGATCACTTCCGGCGCGCGCTGCACCTGGTTCCTCACCGCCTCCACCCCCGCCACGGCGCGAAAAATCTGGATCGCCGGTTCGCTGGAGCCGCGCGGCTCGCTCTACGTCGATGCCGGCGCGGCGCGTGCGCTCGGTGGCGGGGCGAGCCTGCTGCCGGTCGGCGTCAGCCGGATCGAGGGCGATTTCGCGCGCGGCGACGCCGTGCTGATCCGCGATGCGGCGGGCGTCGTGCTCGGCCGCGGCCTCGTCGCCTATGATGCAAACGAGGCCGCGCTCGTGCTGGGCAAGGCCTCCCGCGACATCGCCGCCGTGCTGGGCTATCCCGGCCGCGCCGAGATGATCCACCGGGACGACATGGCGCTCGGGCTGGGCTAGGCTCGGCGCGGTTAGGGTGAACGGATTTGCGATGACGAGCGAAAGCGCCCTGCGCGTGGTCTCCTCCGGGAATGACGACGCCGATATCGCCGGCCTGATGGCCGATCTCGGCCGGAGGGCGCGGGCGGCATCTCGCATTGTCGCGCTCGCGCCGACCGCGCGGAAAAACGCCGCCCTGCTGGCCATGGCCGATGCCCTGCGCGCGAACGCCGCAGCCATCCTCGCCGCCAACGCGCTCGACCTCGCCGACGCCAAGACGGCCAGTCAGACCGCCGCCTTCATCGACCGGCTGATGCTCGATGCCGGCCGGCTCGACGGCGTCGCGGACGCCGTCGCCGAGGTCGCGGCGCTGGCTGATCCGGTCGGCCGCGTCACCGCTGAATGGACCCAGCCCAACGGCCTGCGTTTCGAGCGCGTCGCGACTCCGCTCGGCGTCATCGCCGTGATCTTCGAGAGCCGGCCCAACGTTACGGCGGACGCCGGGGCGCTGTGCCTGAAGAGCGGCAACGCCGCGATCCTTCGGGCCGGCTCCGACAGTTTTCGCACCTCGAGCGCCATCGCGGCCGCTTTGCGCGAGGGGCTGGAGACGGCCGGCTTACCCGCCGACGCCATCCAGCTCGTCCCGACCCGCGACCGCGACGCCGTCGGCGAAATCCTCAAAGGTCTGTCCGGCTGCGTCGACGTCGTCGTGCCGCGCGGCGGCAAAAGCCTCGTCGCCCGCGTCCAGAACGATGCGCGCGTGCCGGTCTTCGCCCATCTCGACGGCAACTGCCATGTCTATGTCCACGAAAACGCCGACCTCGCCATATCCCGCGCCATCGTGCTGAACGCCAAATTGCGCCGCACCGGCGTCTGCGGCGCGGCCGAAACGCTGCTGGTCGATCGGGCCTGCGCGACAACCCACCTTGCGCCTCTGGTGAAAGACCTGCTCGACGCCGGCTGCGCCGTGCGCGGCGATCAGGCGACGCAAGGCATCGACGCCCGCGTCACGGCCGCCACAGAGCAGGACTGGGCGACGGAATTCCTCGACAGGATCATCGCCGTGAAAATCGTCGCCGGCCTCGACGAGGCGATCGACCACATCGCCCGCTTTGGCTCCAGCCACACCGAGGCGATCGTCACAGCCGACGCAGCCGCCGCCGCGCGCTTCCTCGTCGAGGTCGATTCCGCCATCGTGCTGCACAACGCCTCGACCCAGTTCGCCGATGGCGGCGAGTTCGGCTTCGGGGCCGAAATCGGCATCGCAACGGGCCGTATGCATGCGCGCGGGCCGGTCGGCGTCGAGCAGCTCTGCTCCTTCAAATACCGGGTCCATGGCGACGGCCAGATCAGGCCGTGAGCCACACCATGGCCCTGCCGCATATCGCCATCGAGGGCAACGAGCATCTGCGCCTTCCGCCGCATGCGCCGGGCCTGCGGATCGGACTGTTCGGCGGCAGCTTCAACCCGGCCCATGACGGCCACCGGCTCGCGAGCCTGACGGCGCTGCGCCGGCTGCAACTCGACCGGGTCTGGTGGCTGGTGACGCCGGGCAACCCGCTCAAGGACAATGCCAGACTCCCCTCGCTGGAGCGGCGCATCGCCTTCGCCCGCGAGATCGCCGACCATGCCCGCATCCAGCCGACCGGCATCGAGGCCAGGCTGCGGACCCGCTACACCGCCGACACCCTGCGCGCGCTCACGCTGCGCTGCCCGGGCGTGCGCTTCGTCTGGATCATGGGCTCCGACAATCTCGCGAGCTTCCACCGCTGGAACGAGTGGCGCGCGATCGCCCGGATGATGCCGATCGCGGTGATCGACCGGCCGGGCTCGACCCATCGCGCCGTCGCCTCGCCCGCCGCCAACTGGCTCTCGCGCTGGCGGATTTCGGAGAATCAGGCCGGCGCGCTGGCAGGCGCGCAGGCTCCGGCCTGGGTCTTCCTGCATGGCAGGCGCTCTGCGCTGTCCTCCACGCAGCTGCGCGCGCAAGCCGAATCCGATTGAATATCGGCCCCGGAAGGCGTAATTTGCTTTCCGTCGCGCAGAGAGCGCGTCGTGATCGAGAGGATACGGAACTGAACCGTCAAACCCTTGGCGAAGCCGAGCCCGCGCCGCTTCCCCAGGCCGCTATGTCGGATAATCCCTCCGCCGATAGCGTAGCCCTCGCATTGCATGTCCTCGAGGAAATGAAGGCCGAGGACGTCACCGTCATCGATCTGGTCGGAAAGACCTCGCTGGCCGACGCGATGATCATCGCGTCGGGCCGGGTGAACCGCCATGTCGCCTCCATCGCCGATTCGCTCGTCGAGGCGCTCAAAGGCTCCGGCCTGCCGACGCCGAAGGTCGAGGGCGTGCCGGCCTGCGACTGGGTGCTGATCGACACCGGCGACATTATCGTCCACATCTTCCGCCCGGAAGTGCGCCAGTTCTACAATCTGGAGAAGATGTGGGGCGCCGACAGGCCCAACGAGCGGCTCGTCAGCTGAGCTGACGGGCCTCTGCAGCATGACGTCGTCCGAAAACCGGTTTCCACTTTTCGGCGTCATGCTGTCATGCGCCTCGCGCTGATCACGGTGGGCCGTCTCAAGGACGGCCCCGAGCGCGACCTCTGCGAACGCTACCGCGAGCGCGCCGCGGCGCTCGGCCGGACCTTGAGCCTGAGCGGCCCCGACATCGTCGAGATCACTGAGGGCCGCGGCCGCCGCGCCGACGAGCGCAGGCGCGAGGAGGGCCAGGCCATCGTCGCGAAACTTCAGCCCGGCCTCGTCATCGCGCTCGACGAGCGCGGCAAAAGCCAGACCAGCGACGCCTTCGCAGCAAAGATCGCTGCCGCCCGCGATGCGGGCACGGCCTGCGCCAGCCTCGTCATCGGCGGCGCCGACGGACTGGCCGACGACATCCGCGACCGCGCCGACCTGACGCTGGCCTTCGGCGCTTTGACCATCCCCCACCAGATCGTGCGCGCGCTCGCGCTGGAACAGCTCTACAGGGCGATGACGATCATCGCCGGCCACCCCTATCATCGCGCATGAATCTTTTGCGCTCGCTGATTCGTCGAGGCACGCCCTCCCTCCCTCCCCCCCGGGGGGGGGGGGGGGGGGGGGGGGGGGGGGCCCCGAGTTCAGGCCGTTGTCGGTTGCGGTACTTGTCGAGCCTTGTTCTGCACGCCCCCCCATCCCTAACCCTTCCCCACCGCAAGCGGGCGGAAGGGGACAGGTCGAGCCTCGCCATTCTGGCGCTGCTCGCTTCCTTGGCCTCGCTCCCAGCCCTCGCCCAAACCCCTACCCCCGACCCCGACCAGCTCACCCGCGAGGCGCAGGCCAAGCAGGCCGAAAAGCAGGCCCGCGAGACCGAACTCAAGGCGATCGAGCAGCGCCTCGCCGGCAATGCCGCGGCGAAAGCGAAGCTGGACGCCGAGATCGCCGCCATCCGCGCCGACCGCGCTGCGCTGAACGGCTCGTTGCTGGAGACGACGAGGCGCGCCCAGGCGGCCGAGCGGCGCGTCAGTGCGATCGAGGAGCGGCTGGCCCTGCTGCAGACCAGCGAGGCGGCGATCCGGCGTTCGCTGGAAGGGCGGCGCGGCCTGATCGGCGAGGTGCTGGCGGCGCTGCAGCGCATCGGCCGCCGCCCGCCGCCGGCCGTTCTGGTGCGGCCCGAGGATATTCTCGAAGCGGTGCGCGCCTCGATGCTGCTCGGCGCGGTCGTGCCCGATCTGCGCCAGGAGATCGAGATCCTCAGCGCCGATCTCGGCGAGCTTGTCCGCCTGCGCGAGGGCATCGGGTCCGAGCGCAAGGCGATCACGGTCGAACTGGAGCAGCTTGCGGCCGAGCGCCAGCGCCTCGCCTCGCTGGTCGAGGCCAGGCGCGAGCGCGAGGCGAGCGCCGCCCGCGACGCCGACGCCCAGCGCAGCCAGGGCAGCGAACTCGCGGCGCAGGCGAAATCGCTGCGCGACTTCGTCGAACGCATGGAGAAGGAGATTTCGGTCGCGACCCGGGCCGCCGATTCGGCCAGGCAGGCGCTGGAAGCCGAGACGCGCGAGCAGCGCCAGCGCATGGCCGCGCTCGCCTTCAGGGACCCCGCGCGGCTCGCCCCGAAGATCGCCTTCGCGGAGGCGCGCGGCCTGCTGGCGCTGCCGGCGGTGGGATCACAATCGCGTGGTTTCGGCGAAAATGACGGCACGGGCGGCACCACGCGCGGAATATCTTTGAGCACGCGCCCCAATGCCCTGATTTCGGCACCTTCTGACGCTTGGGTGGCTTATGCCGGTCCCTTTCGCTCCTTCGGGCAACTCTTGATCCTGAATGCGGGCGGGGGGTATTATATTCTGCTCGCCGGCATGCAGCGGATCGACGTCTCGTTGAATCAATTCGTTCTCGCGGGAGAACCGGTTGCAGTCATGGGCGAAACGTCGGAAGCTGCTGCATCGATCGTTGGCTCTGGCTCCGGGGCGCCGGTCCTCTATATCGAATTCCGCAAGGACGGTGTTTCGGTCGATCCGACGCCGTGGTGGACGAAACCGCAAAGCGAGAAGGTTCGCGGATGATGCGCAAGGTGTCTCTCGTTCTGGCCGGCGCCATCGCCGGTGCGGGCCTGACGGGCGTGGTCACGCAGACCAGGCTGTTTTCCTCCACCAGTGCGGTCGCGGCCTCGGCCGAGGTCTATCGCAGCCTCAACCTATTCGGCGACATCTTCGAGAAGATCCGCACCGACTATGTCGAGAAGCCCGATGAACAGAAGCTGATCGAGGCCGCCATCAACGGCATGGTCTCGTCGCTCGATCCCCATTCCGGCTATCTCGACGCCAAGTCGTTCCGCGACATGGACACCGACATGCGCGGCCAGTTCGGCGGGCTCGGCATCGAGGTGACGATGGAGGACGGCGTCCTCAAGGTCGCCAAGCCGATCCGCGACACGCCCGCCTCCAAGGCCGGCATCCTGACCGGCGACATGATCCGCCAGATCGACGAGACCGAGGTCAAGGGCCTGAGCCTGACCCAGGCCGTCGAGAAGATGCGCGGGCTGATCAACACGCAGGTGAAGCTCAGGATCGAGCGTCCCGGCAAGCCCGGGCCGCTGGAGTTCACGCTGACGCGGTCGACCATCGTCGTGCCGGCGGTCGAGGAGCGCGTCGAGGCCGATATCGGTTATGTCCGCATCGGCACCTTCAGCGAGCAGACCTATGAGGGGCTGCGAAAGGGCATCGACAAGGTCAACGCCGATATCGGCCTCGACAAGGTCAAGGGCTATGTGATCGACCTCCGCAACAATCGCGGCGGGCGTCTCGACCAGTCGGTGCTGGTCTCCGACGCCTTCCTGGATCGCGGCAAGATCGTCTCGACGCGCGGCCGCAACGCCGAGGAGACGCAGGTCTTCAACGCCAAGGCTGGCGATCTGACCAAGGGCAAGCCCGTGGTCGTGCTGATCAACGGCTCGTCGGCCTCCGCCGCCGAGATCGTGGCCGGCGCGCTGCAGGACCACAAGCGCGCCACCGTGATGGGCACGCGCTCCTTCGGCAAGGGCTCGGTCCAGACCGTGATTCCGCTCGGCGGCAATGGCGGACTGCGCCTGACCACGGCGCGCTACTACACGCCGTCTGGCACCTCGATCCAGGCCAAGGGCATCTCGCCCGACATCGAGATCATTCAGGATATTCCGGCCGAGTTGAAGGACAAGCTCACCGAGAACAAGGGCGAGGCGGCGCTGAAGGGCCATCTCAAGGCCGGCGACGGCAAGGACGAGCAATCCGGCTCGGCCTCCTATGTGCCGACCGACCCGACCAAGGACACCCAGCTCATCGCGGCGCTGAACCTGCTGCGCGGCGTCAAGAAGGACGCTGCCGCGCCTGCGACCACGCCCGCGCCAGAGGCTCCCAAGCCGAACTGAAGCGCCGGTCGGACGGCCGACGAAATCGGAAGCCCGGGCGCGAAAATCCGCCCGGGCTTTTTCGCGAGCCCGACCTCGGGCTCGACGGAACGCGTGCGACACGACAAGACTAGCGGGCGGGCTGCTGATTCGGGCCCGTTCCGCATATTTTTGAGGACGGCTGCCCTTGGCCGGAATGCCGCTCACGGAGCTTGACCGCCCGCTCGGTCAGGACCGCACCAAGCCAGCCGGCAGGCCCTGGGGCCGCTGGATCGCCTGGGGCTGCGCCGGTGGGGTCGGGCTTGTCCTGTCGTCCCTGCTGCTGGTCGTGGCGATCCGGCGCGATCCGACCGGCGGCGAACCGATGGCGACGGCGACGATCGAGCTGCGCGCCGCCCCCCCGCAGACCGCTGCCGCCGCGCCGGCCGCTCCACCGCAGACCGGCCAGCGCACCCAGTCCAGCGCCGGGCAGATGGAGAGCGAGGCCGGCGTCACCGTGGTCCGGCCGGGCGCGGACGCGCCGGCCTCGATCGTCATCACCATCCCCGACAGCGGCGTGGTCAAGCTGGCGAGCGCCCCCGATCCGCGCCTGACCGAGCGCAGCCGTCATGGCCTGCTGCCGAAGATCGGGCCCAATGGCGCGACGCCGGCGCAGATCTATGCCCGTCCGCTCGGCGCGCAGGCGCTGGCCAAGCCGGCCGGACGCATCGCCATCCTCGTCGGCGGCCTCGGCATCAGCCAGAGCGGCACGGCCGAGGCGATCACGAAACTGCCCGGCGCGGTTTCGCTCGCCTTCGCGCCTTATGGCGCCGAGCTCGAACGCACAGTCCAGCGCGCCCGCACTGAGGGCCACGAGGTCTTCCTGCAGGTGCCGATGGAGCCCTTCGACTATCCAGACAACGACCCCGGCCCGCATACACTGCTCTCCGGGCCGAAATCGTCCGAGAACATCGACCGGCTGCACTGGGCGCTCGGCCGCTTCACCGGCTATGTCGGCATCGTCAATTTCCTCGGCGGCCGCCTCACGGCCGACGAAGGCGCGCTGTCGCCGGTGCTGCGCGAGATTGCGGGTCGCGGCCTGATGGTCGTCGATGACGGCTCCTCCTCGCGCAGCCTGCTCGCCTCGTCGGCAAGCCGCGCCCAGATTCCAGCGCTCAGGGTCGACCGCGTCGTCGACGGCGTCATGCGCGCCGACGCGATCGACAAGGAGTTGGCGCGGCTTGAGGCACTCGCGCGCGAGCAGGGCGTCGCGGTCGCCTCAGCCAGCGCGCTGCCGGTTTCGATCGACCGGATCGCGCGCTGGGCGCAGACGCTGGAGGGCAAGGGCATCGCGCTCGTCCCGGTCAGCGCCGCGCGCGGCTTCCGCAATCCCGGCACCACGGGCTCGCTGAGATGACGCCAGATGCCCCCGCCGGCTATCGCCCCTGCGTGGGCCTTGCGCTGTTCAACCATGACGGCCTCGTCTTCGTCGGCCGGCGCGCCGACAAGGCGCTGCGCGAGCATGTCGACGCCACGCATCAATGGCAGATGCCGCAGGGCGGCATCGACATGGGCGAAACGCCCCTGCAGGCCGCAAGACGCGAACTGCAGGAAGAAACCAACGTCGTCTCGGCAGCGCTTCTCGCCGAGGCGCCGGGCTGGCTGAGCTACGATCTGCCGGCCGACATCGGCAAGGAGGCCTGGAAGGGCCGCTGGCGCGGCCAGGCCCAGAAATGGTTCGCCTTCCGGCTCGACGCGGGCGCGGAGGCCGAGATCGACATCGAGAACCCCGCCGGCGCCCACAAGGCCGAGTTCGATGCCTGGCGCTGGGAACGGCTTGCCGCGACCCCGGACCTGATCATTCCCTTCAAGGCCGAGGTCTACCGCTCCGTCGCCGCGCTTTTTTCTCCCTACGCCATCCCCGGGAACAGGTCCTGACAGGCCGATAGCCAAGCGAAATCGTTTCCACTCGGCGCATTCCGGCCTGGATTCGATCCGCTCCGATTCGTCCTGTCGTCGCGTTGCGGGCTTAACCTAGGCGTCATCAAACCCTCATGCGACGGGACGATTCTCCGGCCATGGTTGATTCGGTCCACAGGCTACACGCCGCCGTGCTGGCCGCGCGCTCGCGCGATCCGGCCTTTTCGCGCACCGCCAAGCTGCTCGGCGAAGGCGTGCCGAAAATGGCCAAGAAACTGGCCGAGGAGGCCGTCGAGGTTGGGCTGGAGGCGGTCCAGGGCGACCGCTCCCGGGTCATCCTCGAAAGCGCCGACCTGATCTATAATCTCGTCGTGCTCTGGAGCGAGATTGGAATCTCGCCCGACGATGTCTGGCGCGAGATCGACCGCCGCGAACAGCTTTACGGCATCGCCGAGAAGCTGCCCAAGCCGCGCAATCCCAAACCTGCCCCGATGCCCAAGCCTGCCCCGATGGCCGCCGAATAGCGCGCATCGGCGATCGCCTTTGCACAACGGGACGCAGCCACAGGGCCGCGCGCTCGCGCCAAAGCCAGCCACGGCTATGCCCGATCCGCGCCTTCGCACAGAGCACGCAGACGACGCATGGTCGACCGGGCTTGCCGCCCAGCCGCACGGCAGTCTCGTGACGCCTCACCGGAGAAGCACGATGTGCATGCCGACATGTCAGCTTGCAACCAGCTTTCGCCCAGGATAGCACTGCACTATTCGACTGACATGTCAGCAGCATCGTCCGAAAGAAGACCACGCCCCATGGCCCCCGACACCAAACGCTTCGGCCTCTCCTGCGCCATCACCACGCCGATGCGCGAGGGCGGCGCCATCGATCTGCCGCGCCTTGTCCGCCATGCCCGCCATGTGCTGGCGCAGGGCTGCGACTCGGTCACGCTGTTTGGCACCACCGGCGAGGGCGCGGCGCTCGGCCTGCCGGCCCGCACCGCGATGATGGGCGCGCTGATCGGCGCGGGGCTCGACCCGTCGAGGCAGATCTATGCCGGCGTCGCCGCCGCCTCCCTGCATGAATCGATCGAGCAGGCCCGCATTGCGCTCGACGCCGGAGCCAAGGGCCTGCTGGTCGCCCCGCCTTTCTATTTCAAGGGCGTCAGCGACGAGGGGCTCTATGCCTGGTTTTCGCAGTTCCTCGAGAAGCTCGGCGCGTCGGCGCGCAACGTCATTCTGTATCACATTCCGTCGGTCACGGCGGTGAACATCAGCGTCGGACTGGTCCAGAGGCTAAAAACCGCCTTCCCCGGCATCATCACAGCTGTGAAGGATTCCTCTGGCGACTATCCGACCACCGAGGCATTCCTGGAGGCCCATGGCGAGCTCGCCATCCTCGTCGGCGACGAGCGTCTGCTGGCGCGCGCCGTCAGGGCGGGCGCGCAGGGGTCGATCTGCGGCGTTGCCAATCTTGTGCCGCATCTGCTGCGTCCGATCGTCTACGAGGGTGCGGACAACCCGACCGTGAACGCGCTGGTCGACGAGATCTGCAGCCATCCGGTGCTGCCGGCGGTCAAGGCGCTGGTCGGCCATCTCCATGGCGATGCCGGCTACGGCGCGATGCGCCCGCCGCTCGAAGCTCTGGACGAGACGCGCGCCAAGCGCCTCTTCGCCGCCTTCGACGCCATCACCCGCGCCAGGTCCGCCTGATCGTGAACCAGCCGCAGCCCGACCGAGAGACCGGGCCGCTGAAATTGCGGGAGCGCGCCTATGCGCGCTTCACCGAGCGGCTGCTGGCGCGCGAGATCAGGCCCGGCCAGTTCGTCACCCAGCGCGAACTCGTCGCCATGACGGGGTTCCCGCTCGGCGCGATCCGCGAGTTGATCCCCCGGCTGGAGGCGGAAGGGTTGATCAGGACGGTGCCGCAGCGCGGCATGCAGGTCGCCCATGTCGACCTGAACCTGATCCGCAACGCCTTCCAGTTCCGGCTCTTCCTCGAGCGGGAGGCGACGGCGCTCTATACGCTCAACGCCACCGACGAGGAGATCGCCGGACAACGCGCCCGTCACGAGGCGATCGTCGCGCGCGCGAAGGCAGGCGGCGACCCGGGCCTGATCGAGGATGCCGAGACCGTCGACCGCCTGATGCATGAGGCGATCATCGACCATCTCGACAACGACATCGTCAGCCAGGCTTTTCGCGTCACCTGGCTGAAGATCAGGCTGATCCGGCAATACGAGACCCGCATCCAGAACCACATCCTGATCCCGGTGATGCAGGACCATCTCAGGATCATCGCGGCGATCGAGAAGCGCGACCCGGACGCGGCCGCACAGGAGATGAGCGCCCATATCGGCAACGCCCGCAACCGGGCCATGACCTACTGAACGACGCAGAGCAGACGAGCCGGAAAACCGGCCGGACACAGGGACAAAACCGCGCCGATCCTATTTCAACCCACATCCTGAGGAGCCGCGACAGCGACGTCTCGAAGGATGATCCAGATAGCTCCGGCAACGACTGGAGCATCCGTCGGGACGCGCTCCGCGAGCGCTCCTGAGGATTGAGACGAGCTCGGGCCGCGTCGACATCCAGTCCTTCCCCGCAGGCCAGCTCGGCTCCGGCAAGGGCATGATGGAATCGGCGGCGTCGGGCGCGCTGATCCTGATCCCGATCCTGGTGCCGGCCGCGGCCCAGTTCGGCATCGACCCGATCCAGTTCGGCATCATCGTCGTGCTTAACCTGATGATCGGCGCCATCGCGCCGCCGGTTGGCGTCGTGCTGTTCATGACCTCGAGGATCGCGAAAATCAACTTCGAGGCGATGTCGCGCGCCATCATCCCCTGGCTACGCCGCGTCTCGCCGTGCTGGTCGCGATCACGCTCTGGCCTCCGCTGACCACATGGCTGCCCAAGCTGGTAATGGGGCGCTGAGGCGCGGTCGCGCCAGGTCAAGGCTGTGAACGTCTTCGCCGGAACCTGCCTCGTCACGCAGCAGCGCTCGCCAGTTCAGAATTATTCGACATTTAAGTCGATTTTTACCCATTTGCTGTGAAGTGGCTGGACCTTCTTCATATTCCCCCCGCGAACGCCCGAGAACCCCATGACGCGCTTCTCCTTCCGGCTGCCGATCTCGCTGCGTCTCGCCCTCATCGGCATGGTGATCGTCGGCGTCGCCGTCGCGGCCTCGATGCTCGTTTCGATCGAGGCCGCCGACAGGGCGATGCGCGAGCGCGCCCAGTCGAGCCTGACGGTCAACATCAACCTGCTGCGCGATCTGCTCGCAGCCAGGGGCGAGCCCCGGCTGGAAGGCGACAAGCTCTATTTCGGCAGCGAGGCCGTGAACGGAAATTTCGCCGCCGTCGACAAGGTCAAGACGCTCGCCGGCAGCGTCGCGACGGTGTTCATGGGCGATGTTCGCGTCGCGACCAATGTCGAGAAGCCCGATGGCGGACGCGCGGTCGGTACCAGGCTGGCGCAGGGACCCGCTTATGATGCCGTTTTCAAGCAGCGCGCGACCTATTCCGGCGCGGCCGACATCCTCGGCACCTCCTATTTCACGATCTACGAGCCGATCGTCCAGAAATCCAGCAATCAGGTGATCGGCATCCTCTTCGTCGGCATCAAGCAGGCCGACTTCCTGCAGGTCATCGACACCATGATGATCGGCAACATCGCGGCCGGCCTGCTGATCGCGCTCGTCGGCGGCGGCCTGCTGCTGCTGCTGGTGCGCCGCATGCTGAAGCCGCTCGGCGTCCTGAAGGAGGCCATGCACAAGCTGGCCTCGGGCGATCTCGCAGCCGAAGTTCCCGCCATGCGAAGCGGCGACGAGATCGCCGCCATGGCCGACGCCTTCGGCATCCTGCGTCAGGCCGCGATCGACAAAGCCGAACTCGAAGCCGAAGCCGTGCGCCAGTCCGGCATGATGGACGAGACGCGGCGCATGAGCGAAGCCGAGCGCACCAGCGCCACCGAGCGTCAGCTCGCGCAGGCGCGGGAGGTCGAGGCGGTTCTGGCGGCGCTCGCCGCCGGTCTGGCGGAACTCTCCAACGGCAACCTGACGCACCGCATCGAGATCGACATGCCGGCGGCCTATGCCAAGCTGCGCGATGACTTCAACGAGACGGTTGAGCGTCTCTCCGCCACGGTTCGGACGATTCAGCTGACCTCGGCGGATGTCGGGTTGGCGGCGCGCGAGATCAACATGGGGGCCGACGATCTGTCGAAGCGCACGGAGGAGCA